>Ga0099824_1009207_pt1 | contig 12258 bp, 6 predicted proteins | sample SiratrowhiteBW_FD_76837 | JGI IMG/M metagenome (GOLD analysis project Ga0099824, IMG submission 76837) | Root nodule microbial communities of legume samples collected from California, USA - Siratro white BW | ecosystem: Host-associated > Plants > Roots > Nodule | place: USA: California... | reverse complement strand
TATATATATATATATATATATATATATATTCATCAAAGTATGAATAATTTTAATTAAATTTTTAAAAAGATAGAAAAATATTTAAATTGAGATTAGGATATCATTATAATAAAATTATAAGTATTTATATTTTATTTAAATTAATTTTAACCAAATCATTAGAATTAATATTAATAAAATTAAAATTAAAATTAGAAGTAACATTAAAATTATAGTTGACATTAGTATACTAAAATTATTACCACTAGAAATATGATTATTATAACATTAGAATTAAAATTAATATTAAATTATGTAGACCAAATTAATATTATTTGATTTTATAAGAAGTTTAAATTTTTTAATGAAATTTGAAATTGAAATATATGTATATATTTTTATTGATATTTTTTTATATTAGGAAGATTAAATATTTTTTCATAGTTCACTAGCATATATATTTTAGGATTGTGGGAGCATATATATTTTAGGATTGTGGGATGCATGTGATAGTTGGGTTAGAATAGAGGTAGTTAGGCACGACCACCTTGATCTGCATATGTTGAGTTTTCATTTGTTGAGTCTGAATTTGAAAGTAAATAAAGCATTAGAAGGCATGTGGATAGCCATAGTGTCCGAAATATGAAATAATAAAAATAAGGTAATGTTTAGAAACGAGAAAGTAGATGATATAGAAATATTTTACCAAGCACAACTGAAATGCTAGTAGTGGCTAAAACATAAAAAGTCAAATACTTGTTTCTCATTGTTGGAGATTCCACATTGATTAGAGATAAGACCTTTCAATAGTTTATAAATGGGTGCAAACCTTACCTTACAAGCCGATCTTGTAAGGTTGAGTTAGGCTTAAAAGTTCACTTCTTGATACTGGTACTCTGATTGGTGTCTTTATCTTGTAGAATGTCTTAAATATGTGAGGTAAGTGATTAGAATTGGATTATTTATTAGAGAAGGAGTAGCCTATAAAATATTATTATTTGTGCAAGTGACTAAACATACTCAATTTTATCCATATTCCTAGCACTCACAATCAGATTTTCAGAAAAATTCCTATGTATAGTGAGTTTGTTTTATTGTATTGTCATTAGGGACCCTAGGTATGATTGGTTGGGTTATATGTAATTTATTAGGTGATTTTAAGATAGGGATTGTGCACATGAATGTATTTAGTGATTGATTGTGGTCAATTGAACTAGATGTGTAAAGGATTGGAACATTCCTAAAATGTTCTATCTTATTTAATTTATTTTTCGTTATTTAAAAAAACTAATAATACTTATATTTTATAAAATTGTGGTTGATTATAATTTTGTATTGATCTTCTTATGTATATTTGATTGTGATTGATCTAATATCATTACTTTCATTTTGTATCACATGAAGACCAATGTGAAACAGTGTTAAACAATTTTCAAATATAATTAATATTTATTAAAATTTACGTATTAATGAAATATAAAAAAATAGATATTCTTAAATGGTATATGGTCATTACCTATGCAAGATGTTCATGCACAACCCAAGTTCTCTTATTATAAGATAATATAATAAAGTTTTAGATAAAAACAAGTTAAATAAATGAGATTTATAAGAATGATGTTCAGAAGTTTCTACAATATTGCTTAATAAAATGTGAAAGGTATCCATAAAAGTTAAGTATAGCTATTACATTATGCATTCGAAGTGGATCGAATTCCTTGTTAGTATTGCTATTTATTGGGAGCAAGCCATAAACAACAAACATTTTTTTTAAAAATTCATATTTTGTTTTCATATATACTATTATACAAAAAATTAATACTTATTTTATATTGTAATTTTTTTTGACAAATCTAGATGCAACTGAAAAAATTGGACATGAATAGGAAAAATATTTTTTGCATATTTAAATTAGTAGTTGTTATATTTAATTTAAAATAGATAATTTAGTTTTCAATACTCACTATGATTAGTTTACACATGATTTGATTTATGACAATTATGACAGTTTGATGTATTTTAGTACAATCTTAATATAATAAGTAAATGTTGATGTTTGAGTAGAATTTTAGAATTTATTAGTCTCAATCAATATTTGATTTTAATTTTACCTAATCTGTTATACTTTGGTTTGCAACTGCATGAATATGAATAATCCTGATATTTTTTAAATAAAAACACAAGATATTACATCACTTCTTTGAGACATAACATGTGATACAAATTACATCCCAAAATTACTGTAATATTTCTCGATTTTACATCACTTTAATAGGCAATATAAAACTATCAAACTTAATATTTATATTAAATATAAAAATGGCATACACATTCATGAATAACTGATATAACTGATGACATTCTTAAACTATAGTGTATACTCGATAAATATTGTCTAGATGAAATAAGACTCAGATAATTCAACATGCAGATGAGAATATATTCTTCCTCCTTCACCTTTTCATATTCATTTATTTAAGTATTTGCATAAGATTAGAGCCTATTAATATAATTATTAATATAATGCACTACACTCTTGATGATATGAAATTTGATGAGTGGTTAATTGGGGGAGATGGATCATCTAGTCATGGATGGTGGCATTTGGGGAGGTGCATTTGGTGGGCCAATCCAACCTGCATATAATTTGTGTAATATCATCTCAAATTTTCAAAGAAGGAAAATCAACAATTGAATTTCACAATTGATTTCATGATGGACAAAGCTACACATAACATCCGTACATTATGTCATTCTCAAACTTTTGATTTATTTTAGGGGTGTTGTAGTTGTACTCAAAATACTTCCAATTGTTTATCTTTCAGAGTTATTATAGTTAATTTATATGGTTATAATAAGAATAAAATATTTTAAGTTAATACTGCTTTTATTTTACGTGTGTGTTCGTATTTTAAGTTGTTATAATTAACATTATGTTTTGAAATTTAAGATATAAATAAAGTTTAGGATTTTTTCTTAAAGTAAAATTAAAATTCAATTTTGCTATCATAGTCATAATATTCTTTGCCCTCTTGGAACTATATATTTTGGATGAGTAACGCTAAAGGTCTAACAAATTTAATTAAGATAAATTTTAAATGGTTACTATATATATATATATATAAAACTCAATCTTATAATATAGAGTTACAGTCCACTTATATAGTGTAATTAAGGTAAAATTTCTAACCTAAACCAATCACTTACAATAAGTATAGATAGATATGATAATAATAAATAATACATAAGAGTTGGTATAGGAAATTTGATTTTGATATTATTATAATCTTGTTTACACATACAAATAAATTATTGACATTTAAAATTAGTTTAGAATTATAAATTTTGAATTGAAAAATAAATATTATAATAGTTTCATTTCATCCACAACGTATTATTATATATATATATATATATATTATCAAAATTATTTCTTACTAGTTGTGTAGAGGATTCAATTGTTAAATTATATTTTTTTAAATCATAATTTGATTTAACTTATTAATGATTTATTTATATTATTAATTTTATTATAATATGATTACAAAGAGATTGAACTTAGTATGATTTGTGATCTAATAAATACCTTTGGAAGGGTCAAAACCTCTTGCTTTTAGCTCAGCATATTCTTGGCATAAGGCACATGGATCGCAGCAGCAAGTAACACAGCAATCGCAACAAGGTTCTTCTGGTAACCCAAACTTTGTTCTCAGTTTCTCTCTGTAAACGCACGAGTAGAGCCAGTGGCATGTTACCAGCATAAGTAACCCATACACACACCCTTGTCCAACGCAAGCTACATTCATTCAACACACATTTTATTACATATATACATATCACAAATCATCAATATACCATATATATAGTAAAATTGCAATGATCTTACAACTTCGTCCTTCATCCACAATTTCTGCAATTTGGCCAAAGGTGATGCACGGTAGACAGCAAGTTACAAAACCTGCGTTATTAATTACAAGTTACAATCATGTAAGAAATCAATTAAAGATTTGAAAGTAAATAGAAAATACAATTTAAGATGATGTTACATGTTACAGGTTCTTCTCCACAGCCACAAAATTGAGTTGACCATTTGGGAGGGGTAGAATGACCTATCATGTTAGAGGTTCAAAGAAAATGTTTGATGGTGGGTGGAGATATTTGAGGCTGGGTTGTTTATATAAATACCCAGTGAGTCGAAGGTCAAGAAATTGTTTTTGGAAGCATCGATTTCATTGAAATGGTTGATGCGGTTGTCTTTTGGCATAAACATGAAATATGTTGGACAATAATTAATCAATACATGCCGGACTCCTTCAGACATATCAATGCCAACTGGCTTTCATTAATCTTGTCGGTTTTAAAAACTTCCTTCTGCCGTCTCATCACTCACCACTTTCATACAATCAATTTTCTACATCCCATTTTTCTTTCTATTACTAAATTAAACGGTATTCAATTAATTGCAATTGATTTTAATATTTTAAAATACTACTTTTTATTGTATTTTTTGTTTATTTATTGACAGGCTAGTATAATGTTTTTTTGGTAAATATTACTCAAGAGCAAGGGCAATAAAAGGTACAACTAAGGAAGATTCGTTTGCACCTTATGTTGTCATAGATATTAAAATCTCTACTTTGTCCCTTAATTTAAAGTTTTTTTACATTATATATTTTGAAAATTTTTGAATTATTTGAAATTTAGAAAAAGTATATTTGACTGTAAAATTCAAAACATTAATTTGAAAATAAACTTTAACTTCTAAATTGTGTAATTAGAAAGTTAAATTTAGTTTTCGTGTAATCTAGAAGTCAATATCATATTAGATAATTTGAAATATCTTTTACTATGCAGAAAATGGTTTTCAAATTCTGTAATCTAGAATAAACAGTCGAATTTGAAAGTGACTTTTAGATTACATAGTATAAAAATCATCTTTTGCATAAACAAAAAAACTTTCGAATTGTAGAATTTAGAAGACATTTTAGGATTCAGCAATCCAAAGTATTTTTTAATAAAAGAGTTTTCTGAATTACATAATTCAAAAGTTATTTTTTTTCCATAAAAATAAGTTTTATATTATATAATTTAAAAGTATCGTTTAGATTATAGAATTCAAAACATGATGAAATAGAATCCAAATATACATGTACAATGATGGGTGGTTGCGACAACAAGGAGGGGCCTGACAAGCAACAATAGATTATGACAATTTTATCTTTTACACACCCTATGGAGAGGAAATCATCTGGTGCAAAACGAAACACCGCACCACTAAAGGAAATGAGTGGCACAACAAACACAGCCCTAAATGGCAAGGTCCAAAGTTCACCAAAACTATTTAACTAACTCTTTTTTGCAGCAGCGAATCTTTCCTATTGGGCTAATGGAACATAAAGACTCAGCTATTATCGAAAGGGCTTTTGGTTCCTGCACCCTCACAATTGCTTCGTGCACCCACTCAAAATTGCATATTTCCTGAAACACTCTTAGCAGAATATTGAAAAGCTCTGGGGAAGTTCGTCGGCGGAGAGCGGGGAGTTTCTGCAAGAGGTACGATGGTGGGTGCGTCTTGGAAACGTATTCCGACAACGTCTCCGTCGGTGCAAGAGGTAAGTGGCGGTTGTTTTTTATTACGTAGGGGTGCAAAGTTGGTTTCACAATTTACATTCTCTGTCGGGGATTTCCGAAAATCAAATTCCGAAATCTGGTTGGGGCTGTGAGAATGCTAATCCGGAAGCACTTTTCCATAAGAGGAGTGTTCTATTCTGGAAAGGGGTTTTTCATAAGAGAGAGGGTGAGGGATACGATTACGAAAAAGGTTTTCCATAGAAGAACATTTATTGTTATGAAAAAGTTTCTCCATAAGGGGAGTGTTCTATTCCGAAAAGGGGTTTTCAGTAAGAGAGGTGGTGAGGGATACGATTACGTAAATATTGTGCATTGGATTTAATTTTGTTTAATTTTGTTGTTTTATACAGAAAGACTATAGATATGGAATTGTTCGTCGATATTTATGATGATACGGACATATGGTGTAGTGATGATGTTGTGATGTTGATATGTGGCAGTCATATAGTGGTGATCCAATAAGTAATGAATGCCTAGTTGATGCCTGCAAGTGATCCAATAAGTAATGAATGTCTCGTTGATGCCTACAAGAATGCTTTTGATACTGATAATGTGAAGCTTTAATGCAGAAAACTATTTTAATAAATCAATATGTGACAATTATTTTGAAGAACAAAGTTTAGTGTTTTGTTATGTTTAATGCAAGTATTTGCTTCTCGGGATGAGTTGCTGAAATGGGCAAGAATGACTACTTATGGCTTTGGGTTTGTCATTGTTATATTAAGGTCAGATATTGCAAATGAACAACGAGGAAGGAAGACATATGTTCTTTTAAGTTGCTAGAGAGGAGGTAAATACAAGCGTTATAAGAAGGATTTAGATTTTAGTGAAAGTGGAAGCAAGAAATGTTATTGTCCATTTAGACTACGAGGAAGGCCAGTGAATGACGGAGAAGGATTGCAATGTCTCTAACATTCTCTTAATAATGCCCTGAAAAGAAAAACATATAACTGTGGGTAAAATGTTTAATTTATATAATGTTGTTGAATAAGTATAAATAACTAACCATAGCAGCAGACTCTTGCTGCATATACTGTGTGTCATCATGTTGTGTCTGGCTCTCGTCATCATCTGGACCTCCCATGGGGACAACAACCGGAGGTCGATCGTGATCAGGCATCTGAATGATATAAGGATGTGATACCAAGTGATACCACTCCATATATCCTTGAACACACTATCCTACATGCTCTATGGGTGTGACGCCTTGAACAACATGAGCAACAAAGTGGATCCAACGACGATCCAATTCCTCAATGGACTGCTCTCCTTGAAGGTGAACGGATGGGTGGCAAGGGATCATCTGAACGAATCCATATTGCCTGAGAACACGCTCAGGCAAGTGCATGTGCCTCAATCTTTGGCATATAATGAAGCCGGAGAACAACGAAATCAATCAAATGGACGCGTCTGCCTATGCTCCTCGTATGACATAAAGTGAATGCCAAATAATAGAAGATTGTTAAGCTCAAATCTAACAACAACAACCGAACACAACCTATCAATCTGATAACCTTGCCTCTAGGTTGCTCCTTGGTATAATCCCTTCACAAACGTCTCTGACCTATGTTTGGAAAATGCTCATATATCCAAGCCTACCATGTCATGAAAATAAACGCAATTAAAACAAATATAACATATTCCTTAAAAACATTACCAAAAATTTAATTAAACCATAAAAGAACTAACCTCTAACAAGGTCGCATATCCACCTAGCCGCTTCATAGAGCCATAACTTGCATCCCCCAACTATTCATACAGATAAGTCAAGGCAGCTGTTGCCCATGAATATTCCCCAATGACCCTCAAATCAACAAAAAAAACCAATGAAACTAACATTCACTGAAGTGGCACTCTTATCTGCAAATATAGTCCCTCCAACTAGGTGGAGCAAATAAGCTCTAGCAGTTATAGTCCACTGTTTGTTACTACAAGCATCCTCATATACCTCCCTCAACCAGCTCAATCTGACAGAACCACCTCTACACTGGCTAGTCTTTGTATCCGTTACTACGATTAACATTAAGGACCTCAACTAAGAGATCCGTAGCTGTCTCAGCATCCAAGGTGGGATAGGTGTAAAACCGACCAATAACTGGGTGGTGTAACAATGTAGACACGTAATCTAAAGTGATGGTCATCTCTCTAATAGGGAGGTGAAATGAGTTTGTTTTGGGGTGCCACCTCTCTACAAAGGCTGACAATAAACCTTTGTCTACCATCTCATAGTTGCATCCTATCAAGGAACTTAAGCCAGACAACTCAACTGTCGCTTCAATCCTTTTATGCAGTAGCTCAAACTTGCTCAATTTTTTTCCATGAGATACCACCTTCAGCTCACCACGGTCCTACATCAAACATACAATCTTAAATCATACAACAAACAAAAATCAAATATTATGTCTAATATACTTACTTACCACGCTATTCCACAATTGCATGGTAACGTGGTTTCATAACTAACTAACAATGACGTATCATAAGGTCCTTCCGGATAACCTTGAGGCTCTATAACATTAACCTCTTCACTGACATTGCCTCCAAAGTCATCCTCAACAGTAATGTTTGAGGTACCACCTCGTTCTCTTCGTCTGATAGAAGTAGTTGGTCGTACCCGATCTGGCTGAGATCTTACACCTTTCGTTCTCACCATCCTTTACACAAAAACCAATCACCCAATTATGTTAACAGAACCCTTAAAAGCAAATTTTTTTTTTAAAAATTCAGTACATTCCAAAAAAGGTTTTTTGAAAAGAGTTTCTGGAAAAGGATATCCGAAACACAGTTTCGGAAAAACTTTTCCGCCAGAACCTTTTCAATAATGACCTGGATTTTTGAAAAAAACCTTTTCAGTAATGACCTGGATTTTTGAAAAAAAAAATACATTACGGAAAAGGTTTTCCAGATTTTTGAAAAAAATTACTATTATGAAAATCCTTTTTTTATTATTCACGAAAAAAGATTTTCGTAAACCAGTATAATCCCGTCGCACCTCCACACATCACCACCCATACTCTACACCTCCAAAACCCAATAATCCACCCATATACAACAATTCACCTCCAACATTTTTTAAATCAACACTAAATTACTTACCTCTACTCTCCTAATCTCCGATATGTGGCACACCTCTCCAAATCTCTGATCTCTCGCACACCTCTGCAACATGTTCCACTACAGCCGCACCTCTGCACCACGCACCAACCTTCAATGATGCAACACCTTCAACCTTCAACGACTCAACACCTCTGATCTTCCACCACACAGCAGCAACACGCCCTCCACTACGCTTTGTCATGCACTCGCAGCACCCACCAACCTAACACCTTTTGTCTTCATTAATAGGGGTATAAGGGTCTATTCACATGACCTGAGGGGTGCAGGAAGCAATTGTGGGGGTACAGGAAACAATTGCCTTTCCAAAGACGATGGTAAGCACTGAAGCCAACAGCCCAGTATTCAAATTTAAATTTACTTGTCTAACTATTTTATTAAAATTTAAACGTAATTGTAGAATTTTCAGGATAGCATGATGATGTACACGTCATGGCAGTGTCAATATCGTGCCAAAAGTGGCTTTGGTAGCTCAGAATTATGTATGAATGTACTAAATAATATGGCACTATAAATTTAACAATTAGATTACAAGAACACTTGTTTCATGTTCTTTTAATGCTCTAAAATGTATGATTAAATATTAATTCTTGATTGGAAAGTAGCAATTGATGCCAATTTCAGTGCTCTCACGCTGAATTCCATAATATAGCCTTTTTATTGTACTTATTACATCCTTTTCATCCCAATCTAAGGCCAGCCATCAATAATTTTCTTGTGCCATTAACCAATCTCGCATTGAATTATTGGAAAACCGATATCATTCCAAATCATGGATTCATATCTTCCACCCTTGAAAAAATATCTCCACTTTTTTTAGACTGTAAGTGTTTTTTATGAAAGATAATCTTCTTGAAGTTATATAGAATTACTTGTGATAAACTTTTTTTCTGTGTATTTAATGTAATTTTGATTAATTGTGATTTAAATTTAAAATCACTGATTAGCTGTAATGACAACCATACTGCATTGATTCATTATTTATCTATCTTTTTAAAAGTTTTATGCTAATTTATAACTTTAGACAAAGAGAAAGGATAACAGTATATATGATGTTAAAAAAATACTAGAAGCATAACAAAAAAGTTTAATATAAATGAGGAGATTACTTTTTTTTTTCTTAAAAAAAATCAAATAAAATGAAAGGACGGGAGTGACAAGAAATTTATTTATTTTGTCAAGTTCATGCCTAGAGGGAGCATGTATAGGAAATGGGAGTTGGTTAAGATAGGATCTGATTTATGATATTGTAGCTTTCAATTTTTACTATTTTCTTTATCAGTTGGCATGTTGGTTTGGCTTAGAGGTAATGTCTCTGTCACTATTATATACATTCCCACTCAAAAAGATGAGTGGTCTTGCCCTTTTCGTATTAGTCTAAAACATTGAAGAAATTCAATGTTCCAATCTCCACTACTGCCCTTCAATATACTATGTAATCAAATGGTGAAACCGTTGGTATAAAAATATGATTCTTGCATTTATAAGCTGTAAATACTGGTTTCATTTTCTCAACAATTTCACTAAATCACAATAATTTTTGAGAATTAATCACTTGATCTTGTATTTAAGGTTTTCTTTGTTCTATGAAAAGAAGCAATAGTTGCACATCTGCTGGTCCACATAGATAGCTCAGTAGATCATGGTTAATGATAAATTAATATATAAGTTTTAAAGCATGGAAGTACTAAAAAATTGGTGAACCAATTGAACTGCTTTAAGGCTGTTCAAAGACACTGAACAGTGACAAGGGCAACAAATTTTAGGAGTTTAAGCTTTTGTGTAAGTGTTAAAAACGGAAATAGCAAGAGAAAAAAAAAATAGAAAAAGAAAGCTTAAAGATTTTCAAAGAAATACATTCAATTGACACGGATCCTGATTTATTAGTTCATGTGTCCCATGATGATTGGACAGGTTGACCAAAAAGTAGTACAAGTACAATAACATGCACACTTGAATTGCGGATGGGAAATAATGGTGGGAATTTGGGTAATGGTGGGAATTTGGGCAAATGCGGTACACATTTTTTTCATTTTTTATAAAACAGCTAAATTCTTTTTTTTTCTTCCGAAAATGAATATGGTTTCAAGAAGTCCTATTAAGTAGCACGCGAACTCGTAATGAAAAAGAAAAACGAAAACTAAAATTGTGTACTAAAGTTATATCAACGTTATACTACTTTAGTGAGAAAAATAAATTTATGCAGTTATGTTACTTTGGTAGGACTTTAATACTTTTTTTTACTCCCATCTTAACATGTTGGTAGGATTTCAATTTTTTTTCACTGAAATCGTCTTAATTGAAGAAGTCATGCTTCCATAATGCGACTTACTCATTTTCATAAAAGAAAATAAAATTGCACCTCTTTAGTTAAAAATGAAAAAAATTACACCTCTTTAGTGTTTTTGCCAAAATTTTTTAAATGAATGAGTGTAATTTTAAATATACATAAATTGAAAAATTTATCCATGTAGATAAATTGTATCACTATTATTTATTACACACTTTAATGTTAATATAAATTTTTTTTAAATGTAACTGTGAACATGATTTTACTTGAAATAAACAAAAAACTTATTAGTATTAACTATGATTTCAGCATAACTTCTTTTTCCATACTTAAAGTCATGCTAAATAATTTCTTCATACAGTAAAATAATGTGATAACACAATTTATCAATATTGTGGATAACATTAATTGCCACGAAAAAAAAAACACAAAGAAAATGGCTCGATTCTCTTTTGATAATCCTTCAAAGATGAATTCTTAATATTCTCACTCCATCCCAGAACTTTTAGATCTTTTAACCAACTAATTAAACCACTCGAATATTATGGAAATAGAAACCTTTTGTATCACAGAAAAAAAAGAAAAAATAAATAAAGAATTCATTATCTATATATAGATATAGATACTATAGATAATCGAATATACTTAAAAAATGCATTTATTCTTTAATCATCTAGGAAAAGTATATCTACAGATACCTAAATAGATAAAAGAAATATGTTATGTATGAGAGTATAGAAGAACACAAATTTGTATAAGTATCTATTCCCCATATGCATGGGTATAAAGACTCATACAAATGAATCTTATGTCAGGAACCAGATTTGAACTGGTGACACGAGGATTTTCAGTCCTCTACGTCCTCTGCTCTACCAACTAAGTTATCCCGACTATTCATGCAGCGTAAGACTTTGATTTGAAAAGATTATTGAAATATATGTAAATGAATCTATATCAACTAAGTAAAAACAAATTTGTAAGTTAGTTTCCGTAGGAATAATTTTTTTATATTGTTAATATTTAATTATGCATATTCAAATTCCTTGCTAAAAGAGAATATATTAATTTATACCTTTCTCATTAAAAAAAAATTATATGTGTTTCACATATCTATCTATCTATCTATTATATATATATATATATATATATATATATATATATTTAAAAAATAGTGACTTGTTATTATGTCAGAAAATTATGATAGATAGGAAATTGATGAAAATAAAAATGACAATTTAGTTGGG
>Ga0099824_1009199_pt1 | contig 12267 bp, 2 predicted proteins | sample SiratrowhiteBW_FD_76837 | JGI IMG/M metagenome (GOLD analysis project Ga0099824, IMG submission 76837) | Root nodule microbial communities of legume samples collected from California, USA - Siratro white BW | ecosystem: Host-associated > Plants > Roots > Nodule | place: USA: California... | reverse complement strand
TATATATATATATATATATATATAAGTAACAAATACTCTTGATAATTCAAGCAATATTTATAAGTAACAAACAATTTTTCTTAAAATCAATTAAAATTAAATGAGAAGTTGTCAGAAATATTGTCCCATCAGATTTTTTTAAATATTTCTGGTTTTGCTATTAGTTTCTCTTAGAGCCAATACATAACATTAATTTTTTTTAAAATTTTATTCTGTGAATTTCTAAATAAATAAACAATTCTCAGATAATTCAAGCAATATTTATATATACCAGTATATTATTGCATTATCATAATAATAATTAATTATCTAAAATTTGGATTCTGAATCCATATCTAAGGCGATGGCATATAAGAATTTGTTACTTGTACGTCTTGCCAAATTGAGGCAGGATAATGTTTGGGGGCAACCTAACACTGCCAAATGAAAATATCAACAAAGACTGAAAATGGTTATATTAGGAGTGATTCTTCAGCACCTTCATGCTTCCTCTATATATTTTATATTTTTAAAAATATAAAAAAAATTTCGATTGTGCAAATTTAAAATATAATTCTTATTTACTTTTTGGATTATATAATTTAAAATATAATTTTTGATAGTATATATAATTTGTTTTTATTTTAGATTATACCATCTAAAATATAAATTTTATATTTCACTATATGAAATATAACTTTTATATTTTGGATTAAATAGAGTTAAATGTATCTAAAAGGAGGAGTTAATTAAGAGTCTTACATTATTTTTGTTCTTTTATTTTTTAATAACAAAAAATAAATTAAATTAATAAGAATATTTTAAGGGTGATCCAAACCTTATATTTTTTTTATAAACTATAAAAAATTATATTTTATTATAAAATTCGAAAAAAAAGTTATATGTGGTGGGAGTCATTTACTTTTATCTGTGAGTGATAAAACTTCCAGTAAACATGAAACAATCAAAATTGAGGATAATAGAAACCTGCGGACAACAACTGTTCACAAAATTTCTAAATTTTTGACATTTGACTTCAAGTAGACAATCTCACCATCCAAATTGAAGAAATATGAGTGAGGAATTTTCAATAAAAATTACAGCTCTACTAGACAAGGTTTCACCTTTGGATTTTCAAAACAATCAACACAGATTACTATAGAAAGTAGTTGCAAACTGTGTTTGTCTCTCTCTCTTTTCTTCAAAGCGGTTGTTCACACAATTCACATATACAATTACTTTTACGATTACACACAGTTACATACTTAAAATTAACCTTTTATCCTAATTATAATAATATATTATATTAAATATCAAAACATAATAGATTTGGGCATAAAAAAAATGGTAAGGAGTTATTTTTACCTACAAGATTTATAAATAAAATGAGAAATTACAACTACATTCAGGGATGACGAAATTGACAGGCTTAACTCATCGTTAATTTGTCAAAAGTAAATTAAGAAGAACTAAATTATCATAACAAAATAAATTAAAAATCTTAACTGTCCGTCTATTAATGGAGCTAGTTGGTGAATTGACCTGCCAACCTTTCTTTAATATTTTTTAATTTTAATTTTTAAAATTATATATATATATATATATATAAATTTAATTATATAAATATTTTTTTAAAAATAATTAATTAATTAATATTTCTAATAAGATAAATTAAAATAATTATTATCTTGTGCAGGTTAAATTGTAAATGTTAATAATTTAATTTAAAATATTTGTATATTAAAAAAATATAATAAAAAAGTTAATATTTTAAGCAATATTTTATATTAACTTTTAATTAAAAAATGTGAAACAGTGTACTAGTTCGGCTTACCCGACTTCTGACCCGCTAGTTTGTCGAGCTACGTAGATGGCCAAAGGGCTGACAAATAATGATTGGATTCCTAAACTCTGTCTAAATCTTAAAGATAAAAACTTTCTACACCTCATATGCATCCCATCAAATTTTAAAATTTATCCTGTCTTTAAAAAAAAAAAAAAATTGTAAGGTTTTCGGTGGTAGTGAACTTGGGGTGTGTTGCAGTGTTTACTGAAACTATTTTGCTATGAGTACTTGAAGTGTTGGTAATATTGTCAAAGACAATATAGATGATGTAGGTAAGTGATTTATTGATGTTATGCTTGGATTTTGTAAATATGAAAAATGAGTATTTTTGAAAATCGAGTTCCGGAAAAAGGTTATCAAATTGTAATTCTGTAATTGAAATAGTAGGTTTGGAATGAGTTATAGAAAGAAAATTCTGAAATATATCTGTAAAATAAAAATTGTATTTTGGAATCACTTTTCTGTGATAAAAAGTTTGTATTCTGAAATTGACTTTCCAGAATTGTATTATTCTATAGTAAAAATTTTCACACTCCCTCGTATCGCATTATGAAATCTCCTTTTTTATTTTTTTCTGGAATGAAGTTTCTAGAATGCAAAAACTCAGAGCTCAACCGTGCAAACAGCTCACCACCACCCAATTCATCTGCAACCGTCCTATAAACAAATCCATACCCAAAATAATCTGACGTTTCACATATCTTTAAATCAAAGAAAAAAATGCACAAACAAAAATGGGGAAGAACAACCTTCACCTTCAGTCATCCACGACCATCAACATTTATCACGCGCCGCCGCTATTTTTCAGGACAATAATGATAAATCCTCTTTCTATTCAAAGATAGAAGGATAATTTTGTCTTTTTATAGTCGTGATGGAGTGCATGTCACTATTGATGGGTGCATAAAGTTTTTGTCAATCTTAAATTCTAAAATTAAATCCTAAATTACATTATATTGTGTAGAAGCCTAAAATGTTAATGACAAAAGAAAGGACAATATTACTTCTTCTTGTTGACCGATTTCTTTTAATTTCATATACAAATTGTTGAATGTTTCTTGATAATCTTCTTTTACTTTTACATTTCAGGTCGTTTTAAGAACTATTTTTCTATCACCTTTTAATTCTTGTCTTACGTTAAATCTTTATCACTAAATTTACTCAGTGTTCTTAAATTTTAATTACGGCACCTTTTTGTCATTATTTTGCTATCCATTTATTTTATCAGCTTCATCTTCAAGAATCTATTTGCGTAATCCATGAGTTTTACATTTACGTTTACTTAAAAAGAAATCAAACATCTTCCACAAGGATAGTGTAAAAATATTTTTACAGAGTTGAGTTGCTTTGTTTAATTAGATTTCCAGTTTTTAATACTTTCTAATAAGTTTAACAAAATATTTTATATACTCTTGGATCATTCAAATTGAAACTTTCTCGTGATTACTACTATATACACACAAGAAAAAAATCCACATAAATTATCTATTTTTTATGGAATTTTTTTTATTAAAGTCATCCCAAATTCCCTTGAAAACAATAGTTAAGTTTATTTCATTTTCAAATTCACATTCTATTTTAAAAAAAGTGTTTTCTATAACAATTCAAGACATGCCTGATAAGAAGAAATGCACATTAAGTATATGAAGCATTGCTCTCTACTTTTCATCAAAACTCAGTATATCAAACATCATGAAAATTAAGAAGATGTAAAGCAATTTACAATAATCACTTCCAAAGCGTACAAAACATCAAATATGACTTTCATAATTCTCCTCTTTCCTCAAAGCTTTTCCTTCCCAAAAACAACTTTCTCTCTGGCTGAATTGAAGAATAAACCAAAAAATGGAGATTGAAAATGATTAAAAATTGGAACCATATATTCATGTTCACCACCAACAACTCATTATAGAAATGAGAAGATGAAAGAGGTAGTTTTCTTGATCTAACAACTCATGGCGAACCATTCTCAATAGAATCACATTGTAAGGCAGAAGACCACTGTAGTATAGCAGAGTTGAGATTGAAGTGGCTGGCTCACTAACAAAAGATGTCACAAGCCTCACCATTGACCTAAACAATAAAGTTGTAAGAGACTGCAACAACCACAAAAAAAAAAAATTGTTACCTAAATAGAGATTAAGGACATGCTTAGAGAAAATTTTCTTGACTAACAAATTTTGTACAAACTAATACCAATTAACTCCTTATATATAATTAAAAGAAACTGATTTTTTTCTTATTTCTTTTTTATGAAGAGTTTATGGAGAACCCTTTTGAAAAAAAAAAAAAAAAACCCTAATTTTTCGCTCTGAAAATGAAATGAGGAAAAATAGATACAAGAAAGATGGTACTTACCATGATATTCTGAATGGAGTTAATGAAGCATCAATGAATTAATGTAGTTGTAGGAAGGGTGTTGAAATGGAGTTAGGTTTATTTATATGAAGATGGTTATGAAATGGTAGATATATAATTGAAAACCCTTATGTTTGTCTTTCAAATTCGATGCAGCAGAAATTCAAACCAAACCGTCAGCGTAAGTTCGAATGTGTGTGTTAAACGATGCACCCAATTGGTGGTGGAAATTATGGATAAACTTAAAACATTACTCTCACTTTATGAATCTCATGCAAATAAATAAATAAAATTAGATAATGTGGAAAACATAAAAAATATTATTTGATTTTTTTAATTATTTCAAATTTATATGAACTTTAATAGAACAAAAAACAACAGTATTAAATCTGAATTATTCAATTAAACATATAATTTGATAATGTATGATAATATATTAGTTTACTTTAAGATGTTAAATAATTTTACATGATACTAATTATATAGATGACGTATTCTTCTTTAAACATTACAGTCAAATTATATATAATATTTATGAAAAAATAATTAATTATAAACTAATAAAAGAAAATAAATAATAGGTAGATCATTCATTATATCTCAAAATAAAATGCATATTTAGTAAAATTTACATTAAATAATAATAATTTGTTTTTTTTTATGAAAGAATTGCCTTTAAAACCCAGGATGTAGAATTTAAATATTACAAAACGAATACATTGAAAATTTTATAATGCTACAAAAATTTAAAGAATTTATATTTAATATTCGTGAATCGTGATAAGGTTATTTCACTACAGAAAAACTTAAGGGTTTCTAAGTTATTATCAATAAAAAAATAAAATAAGATCGATATAATCATTATATATTCACCATCTGATCTTTTTATGGGAGTTGCTTTCTATATGATATAAAATATTTTCTGTATTTAACAAATTCTTAAAATATCAATAACATTCTTATTATTTTATATATTAAATAATTGTTTTTCTTCTCACATTTACATAAAAACCTCTCTTATATTTTGTTTTTTTTAACAATAATAAAAATAATATTAGATGTTGTTAGGATATTTATAATTTAATATGATTAATTTAAAAATTCAGTTTAACACATTATTTTTAAATATTTAATTTTTTGATAATTAATTCAATATTATTTGAAAAAAATATAGATATTAATATTTATTAGATTTTTTATTATTTATCAAGAAAGAGAGAAGTTAATAGTTTTTTACTTGATTGTACTTATTTGTGTATGTGAGTCAGTATGAGAGAAAAAAAATATTTAATAAATAAATTTTAAAATAAAAATAATGAGAAGATTATTGGTAAATTGAGCATTTGTTAAATCCAGACAGTAATATATATAGTGCAGGAAGCAACTACCTCTTTTTATTTATCTATAATTTCTTTATTGGGACAGGTTCAAACATCCAAAAACCACTTTTCTTTTCAATTAATGTTTTCTCCTATTTTCCTTTATAATGAAAATGTTTTTATTTTTCTAAATTTAAATAGCTGCATAGATAATGTATTTTTCATCATCAATATCTTATTGAATTGTGTACGGTTATAAGTTATAAAAGGTTACGATAACTATATTGAAATTTTGGGAGTGCAGCAAGCAATCTGTGAGGGATGAGCATGGCCTTGTCCTCGTTCCTCATCTTATTTACATTTTTTTTATGGAATTGCTTCCTGCACTCCTAACATTTGCTTCCTATATTCCATCAAAAATTTATAATACCAAGAACATCCTTTTCAGAATATTCAAAAAGAGAGTAGTGTAGTGGGTGTCTACTTAGTACTGTAAGAAAAGCTTCTTCGACAGTGAGTGGGAGGTAAGTGGCATATTGACTTGGTGTAGGAGTTGGTATAGGGGGTGTAGAATTCGTATTTTGTTTCGCAAAAATGGGTTTCGAAAACAAATTCCATAATAAGTTGTGGGGTGGGTGAAATGTCTTACAAAAAATGTTTTCTATAGAAAGTTTATGTATTATGGAAAACATTTTCCAAAAGAGAGAGGTGTGGATGAGTGTTTACGGAAAATGTTTCCCATAGAAGGGGAAGTTGCTTACGAAAAACATTTTCAGTAAGTGAACGTTATAATTTCGGAAAATATCTTTTAGAAGATGAAAAATGACTTACGGAAAATATTTTTCGTAAGTCATTTTTTGTCTTACGAAAAACTTTTTTTGAAATTAACAAAGATATAAATGCCCATTCACATATTTTGATAGGGTGTAGGAAGCAAATGTGGGGTACAGGAAGCAATTTCCTTTTTTTTCATACGAAGTTCAGCCCTCCGAGCAGTTTTCCTTTCTATGAAAAATGTTTTTTTCGTAAACACTGGTCCACACCTCTCTCTTTCGAAAAATATTTTCGGTAATACATAAATATTTTACGGAAAATGTTTTTCATAAGGCATTTCACCCACCTCATAACCCATTACGGATTTTATTTTCCGGAATCCATTTCCGCGAAATAAAATACGAACTCTACACCCCTTACACCACCAAGTCAACATGCCACTTACCTCCCACTCACTGTGACAAGAGAAGCTTTCCTTGCAGCACACACTACCATGCTCGCTCAGAACGTCCACACCACTCAGCAGCCACCCACTGCACCACTCTCCCTTTGAATATTCTAACATGGATATTTCTGGTATTCTCAATTTATGATGGATGCAGAAAGCAAATGTGAGGGTACAGGAATCAATTGCCTTATCTTGTTCTTCAGCCATTGAATAACCTGAATTTTGATGAGCCATTTTGGTTAAATTTAAAATAAGTGTTTCTCAAATAAAAAATTTATAAAATAATTACTTATTTAATAAGTAAATAATAATTTTCTTATTACAAACTTAAAATTTCTTATTTTTAAAACAAGCATATTAAAAAAAAAAAACACAAAACGTTGATTTGTTTGTACTCATTTTATCAAAATAAGTGTTTTTTAATAAAAAAAAAATTTACATTTTATATTTTTTATAATTTATTTATTTTCAAAATAAATTAGATTTATTTTCTTATTTTAATAAAATAATCCTATCCATTTCTTAAACAGATGATTATTTTAAAAGTTCCTTATTTCAATTTTTTTAATTTAAATAAACTTTCTTAAAAAAATAAAATCTACTTATTTTATTAAAAAAATATTCGTTTTAAATGAATACGTTCAAACTTATATGTTTCCATGTTTTTATTAACAACTAAAAATAAATAAAATTAAAAGAAACACTTCAAGAGTGCTCTAACCCGTATATATAATACAAAGCTGGTAACCAATCTCACAAAAGCCTAACCACCTATCCAAATTAAATAAATTCAAACTAAACAAAGTGAGGTACAACAATCGAGTAACACCACCGTAAGATACAAATATAAATATGGGTATCTGACATTGGACATCAAGGCCCGTCTAGGTGTTACAAATCAGAAAAGACTAAAAACAATAGAGTTGCAGTATACAGTGGTATAGACAAGTTCTTCCTGCACCCTAATAAAAAAAAATTATACCACAAATGCCCTTGTATGACAACCGGATGACACCTCCATCCGGTTGTTAATTTTTTTTCAAATGACAACCAGATGGGGGTGCCATCCGGTTCTCATTTCCAAATCAAAATGATAACCGGATGAAACCCATCCGGTTCTTATAGTCCAAATCAAAAACGGATTAATTTTTCAATTTGGATTATGAGAACCGGATGGGTTTCATCCGGTTATCATTTTGATTTGGAAATGAGAACTGGATGGCCCCATCCGGTTGTCATTTGAAAAAAAATTAACAACCGGATGACACCTCCATCCGGTTGTCATTTGAACAAAAATGACAACCGGATGACCTGTTCATCCGGTTGTCAATTTTTTTCAAATAACAACCGGATGGAAGTGTCATCCGATTGTCATAAAGGACATTTGCGGTATGAAATTTTTTTATTAGGGTGCAGGAAGAACCTATTAGGGTGCAGGAAGAACTTGTCAGTGGTATACTGCAACAGTACACAGTGAACTATATACCTACAAAAATGACATATTTGTATGAAACTCAAATGCTCCCTCTGAACCCTTTGCTACTCACAGCTTCCAGGTTTAAACCTCTCACCCACAATTGCATGTAGCTCTAAAACAAACATACTCCTATTGTGTTATATTGTTAGTTCCAGGAGCTCAAACCTGGCACTCTCCCACGAGACCCTCTCTACAACTAACACCACCTGAAAAAAGAAAATTAGACCAAAGATTGAAGACACTTTAATGGTAAAAAATGCCAATCGGAATATGAAAAAGAAGTTGTCAATCGGAATATGGTTGAGGTTAATATAATAGAAAATTGTGATAATATTTCTTAATATATTTCTTTCAATAATAAATTTTGATATTTAATCTATTAAAAAGGACGAATAGTTAATAAATATAAATAATAAACTAACTTAGATTATCAAAGAGATCTCATTCATATTATCATTCTAGAAAAAAAAAAAGTGATGACAACTACTTTAATTGTCAAGGAAGACTATAGGTGTGCCCATTGTTATGGTAAGATGAATATAAATAAGAGTTTTGCATCCTTGGAAGAAAAAAAAAAGATAAACACTAAATGCTCAAACTTAGGATCTCTATACCTCTTGCTAGAATATTTTGGTCTTCATCTTGAGATTCGGTGAAATTCTTACCGATGCCTCTTTGGCTATTTTTCATTTACCTGCAAACTCATGAATAGAATAGAGAACCAAAACAAATATTATGATATCACATTGTGGCGAAAGTTAGGAGATTTTATTTTCTATTTCTTTTTGCTATTTGAACATCTATTGATTATTTATTTATATGAAAAACAAGTCAAATACACTAAAAATGAGAGGAGGTGATTGAACTGTGTATCAAAACTTTTAAATTTTTTTATAAAGTTGTGTTTGGTGAAGTGGTGACAAATGTAAGTTTTTAATGTGACAAATGATTGAAAAAATATTTCTAAACACTTAGTGATTTAAAAATTCTCTTTTTTTAGGGAAATGTTTTATAACATGCAATTTAAACAAGTTAAAGGAACAAAAGAATTTATGCTTTAAAATTTTATATTGTTTCGTCTATAAATATATGTCTTATTCTTAATCAAGTTTCACTAATCAAGCTAACACTGCAAAGTTACAATAATTATTTTTTTTAATTCTTTGATAAATCTCTAATCCATACAAGAAAACACCACATAAATTTTCAGAATTTTTTTGACAAGTATAGATATGTGAAATAGAAAAAAAAATATGTCAAAATTTCTAAGAAAATATAAAAACAAATAGTAAACAATGAAATTTTGGATTCTAAATCTACTTTGGGATTGTTCACAAACTTTGTTATCCTATTTTAAACAACTTTTATTTTTGGAGCGTCTCAATCCAAGCTCTCTGTCAAAAGTTGTGGTCATTTGAAGTTTTTTGCCTTAAATTTTTGCAACTCAAAATTTATGATAAATCTATACAATGTAATAACTCTACCATTAAATATACACTAAATCAAGTTCCTGCTAAAAATTTTGGGTTAAAATCAAATTTCTAACTATTTTTTTAATGAATTTTACAAAATTGTTAATCTCTTGCAAAGAGAAGTGGTAAGGGGTGTCGAACCAAACATTCACGGTGGAGAAAGACTCAAGCATCAATGTAAAAAATTTTGTAAACCACCTATGTTGAAAATGATAAAGAAAGTAGATGAAGACAACGAAGGAACCAACCAAATGAGTGTGAGTGAAAAGAGCAGAGAACACACCAGAGAGACTCAGTGGCGCACCAGGGAAAGACAAATAATGAAAGCAATGAAATACTAAGTTAATAAATCTGCACGCCTCACTAAAAAATTGAACTTTTTCACACGTTGGAGCATATTACATTGGTTGTAACAAGAATCGATGTAAAAGACAATTTCTACATCGATTTTAGGTAACAATTGATGTAGTATCTAACACCTATTACATCGGTTGAGGCTCGCAACCGATATAATAGGTTCAATGCCAAACCAAATTTTGAATTTTTATTTTTTCAGTCTTTTCTACATCGGTTAGGAGTTTCAATCAAAGTAGAATAGGATATATTACATCGGTTCGTTAGTAACCAATGTAATATCTCTACACATAATTTTGAAATGTCACCGCATTTTTGTTTAACTCGGTTACATTTTATCCTATTGTAGTATGTGTTGTTTTACTAGTGTGTTGAGAAGCTTTATTTCAAATTTTAATCTTTAATCTTATGTTTGTCCACACAACGATGTAGAGATGCATTAAATGTGTTCCATGTAATATTAAATATTTATCTCATCTTTAAGAAACATCCTAATAGCTGACATAACTTATCAAGCCTAAGTCCATGGCTTTTACCCAGATCGGAGTAAAGCATAAGACTGTACACAATAGATAGTTTTTCCGAAGTTGACATAATGTGTGTTAGGATGTTTGCTGGCATGGAATAGATTTAATGCATCCTCAAGAGATATTTAATTGACAGAAACTTTACGAAATCTTCTTGATAGATATGAAGACGAGAACATTCACTACAAAAAAAAAAAAAAAAAACTCAAAGGATTTCAAAAGTACAATGTTAGCTTAAAAATTACGTGCATATCGTCTGACTAAGACTTTACTTATATGAAGCAAGAAAACACATTATATTATATTGTCTATCAAATAAAACACTTGTATCTCACATGATATATTTGAAAGATATTATCTTATAAATGAAGCATATTCATATTTGTGCTTAACAACACTTAATCAAAATTAATAAGAGTATTTTGGATTTATTCTAACAGTCCAGCCCTTTTCTACTGTGCTTAAAATAATAAAATCTAAACATTAATACTTTTTATAAAAGGTTAACAGATAAAATTTTCTTAAACATTTTTTTATAAACAATCATGCAAAAATTAAACAGATATGCAATATACAAGCATAAGTTTGATTGACATCTCAAACTTTATCACTGAATAGAACTTTCATTATATTTGATTATATAAGGAACATATAATCTTATTGAAGTTTATATATTATAGAGAAAAAGAATGAATGAATAGAGAAATAATAAATTTAGACTTTATATTTCAGCTTATTACAATAAATATTACAACAAAATGAAAAGAACAACTTCTTCCTTGAATATGCAACGTTCCTCCTTGAAATAAGCTCCCCTTAGCTTAAAACCTCTCTTCTTTAAACTTTTCTCTCTTTAAACTTTTCTCTCTTTAAACTTTAAAGATGACCTTAGTGAAGGTCTTCATCATCTGAAGAAAGAACCATAGGAGTTGAAGAGTGGAATGGACGCAAGAGGATGGTATAGGAGAGAGGCTATGTGTGTGGTTCAACACGATGGTATCAAATGGAAAAGAGGTCTCTTCACCTACATCTACCAAGCTATCCATTGGAAGAGATGCTGCCACCACATAGATCTCCTTAGTGAGATCTAATGCATCATATATGCGTTTGGCTAGCTAAGCATCTTTTAGGGTTGGTGAAATGCCTCAAGATGCATCTAATGTGCATCTTCATGATGACGTTTAACCTTCTTAACTTCTTTTTCCTTTTCGACTAGATTAGGGCTTGAATGACGACCATATCCTCCTTATTAGATGTTGGTTTAAAGTGAAAGAGTCTTCTTTTCTTGGTGGCTTGTGTTTGCGATGGGTTCTTTTGTTTGAGGGTTTTGATTTTGTGTTGAGGGTTTGGTCATGTTTCATAGGGAAGTTTGGAGTAGGTTAATTAAGGGTTTAAGTTTAGACGGTGGTGTTTAGTGTTAGAGGTGTAAAGTAGATATTAACACAAAATTGAGTCGAAATGAAGATTGTAATACCCCAAAAATAACATACATAAAACTTGTTAGTATTCTCACAATACTTAAGGATTTGATGAAACCATGCAAGACATGACCAGCAAGCCAAAGCAAGCAAGTGGAAATATGTTCTAGGTTGTGTCTTAGTGTGAGTGAGTATGATTGGCCGTGAAAGAGAACCTATGCACATCTAAGGAGAAATTCAGTAACACATGGTCAAAGTGATTCAATCAAATAAAATTAAGGTTTTAACTTTGGGT
>Ga0099824_1009198_pt1 | contig 12267 bp, 6 predicted proteins | sample SiratrowhiteBW_FD_76837 | JGI IMG/M metagenome (GOLD analysis project Ga0099824, IMG submission 76837) | Root nodule microbial communities of legume samples collected from California, USA - Siratro white BW | ecosystem: Host-associated > Plants > Roots > Nodule | place: USA: California... | reverse complement strand
TCATAATATTAAAAAATATATATTAATATATATTATATAATTTTATATAAAAAAAAAAAATAAATAGATATATATATATATATATATATATATATATATATATATATATATATATATATATATATATATATATATATATATATATTTCCTTTTTAATTAAGCTATCTCTCTCCTAATATTTTTAGCATTGAACTTTGTACGGTGCTCAATAATGTGTTTTTTTTTTCTTTCTTTTTACGATGGTGACATTAAATTTGGACATGTAACATCAAGCACCAGGTCCTTCCTGCATTTAATTGGTTTTGTTACACATCTTTTCTTTTTATAACTTTTGATACTTCATCTAGTTACGATTATTAGCGAGTGAAACATTTTGTCACACTCAAATATTTGAAATTGAGGTAGACATTATTTTAATGTTACATTACACGCAAGTCCATGATCGACGATATGATTAAGGGCAACTCATGTTTTGTTATTATTTGTCTCTCTCAATGATTAGTTTAACGCTTAACCACAAAAGCGTACGAGAGTTATAATTGAGGAGGCGAAATAATGAAGCATAATAACAGAGTAATATCAGAGTACGAATGACAAAATCTAACAAGCTGGATATGGTAACACGAAAATAGATAGCGTTGTCGCTGGGAGTTCATGAATGAATGACTCGCCCAAATATGATATGTATGCAAGCGTTTTTTCTTTCATCTTTTAGCTTTTTTCTTCTGCTTGCTATTTACAGGGTTAACCCACCAAATTCTTTCTTCTGCTTGGTAATATTCTTTCTTAGTGAGGGGCAAATGTGAGGTCTTGCCAGAATTGTTCGTTTTAATGAAAGTCATTAACGACCTATAGACAAGCACCGACTTTCAGCTTTGAATCAATAACTATTAAACCAATCCGTGTGGACTATATATAATATTGCCAAGTAGTATTGAAAACTTTCCAAGCTCCCATATGCAAATTATGTGTGAAGAAATGTTACACGCCAGAAATCCTAAACATTAAAGAATAAATTCTAGAAAGTGAAAAACAGAGAAGGAAAATAAGATAACCTCAGGAAAAAAATATAGTAGCAAATAGAGGTCGTGTAGCTACAAAAAAATTGTCATTCCTAAAGGTCAATTTCAACTTCCACTTGCATGGAAGCAGCTAGCGGATTAACCGTGAGTTTGGTTGAGTCAATAGCCACTAAATACGAGTTTGAGTAGGAAGAAGTAAAAGCAAATAGCTGCTTTTCAGAAGCAACAGCATTGGACTCATTCCTGTGAATATTGTGTCCTTGACGGTGACAGGTACCGATGAAAAATTATTCAGTAGTCTATGAACGAACTCGTGTAGGAACAGTTTTTCTATATTAAAGACATGGAATATCATTAGTTAAGAGTAGTACGTATATCATACATAATTTGTTTACTTTTTTCCTCATCTTTCAAATTACCTACCTATCTTATCATTATTCACCTTCCTTTTTCTCATCATATCTATCAACTGTGCTACCCCCTTTTCGAATTAAGAAAACCTGTGAACTGTCTTAAAAATATGATACTCTGAGCTTAAAAAGAATCACTTTATGAAAGGATAAATAAGATAACAACAAGTCAGTGAAAAGAAAGCATGGCAGACTTGGACCACAGTGACAAACTCAATTCATTACTAGAAACAGTCACCAAAATGAAATGAGTGTACAGGAATAAAAATCTCCTTATAACAACAACCAAGCACACCATACAACCCGCTGTTACTCTCAAACCCTTAATCCTATTCAGACCACGAAAAACCAACTACATCATCCATGGCAACCCCCAGCCCCACCAGATTATCCCTTGCCATGGAGAGAACCGGACAATGGTAAACACCACTCCACTCCTTCATTTTCAATCTCACGACTTAACTACTTATTCTCCTATGCACAATTTCATGAATCAATTAGTGAGATATGTTAAATTTCATGAATCAATTGTTTTTGCAGGATTTTCTCCCCAGAAATCCCAACCGATGTTATTGTTGCAGTGGGAGAAGCCGATTTTTCTCTCCACAAGGTACCAAAATTTTGCACTGCTGTTGCAAAGAACTTGATCAATTCTTCTTAGATATATGTGATTTTGTGCATTGAATTTATTAGTGTTGGATTTGCTTACAGTTTATTCTGGCGGCAAAAAGCAACTACATCAGAAAGGTCATAATGGAATCAGAGGAGAGTGACTTAACCAGAATAGACCTCACGAACCTACCTGGAGGCCAAGAAGCTTTCGAGAAAGTAGTGAAGTTTTGTTATGGCGTCAACTTCGAGATCACCGTTCATAACGTCGCTCCACTGCACTGCGCCGCCGTATTCCTCCAGATGACCGACGAGTATTGCGACGGAAACCTTTCCGGGAGAACGGAGGATTTCCTCTCACAGGTGGGCGTCTCCACTCTCCACAGCGCCGTCGCGGTTCTCAAGTCCTGCCGGCAGCTTCTCCCCTTAGCCGCCGAAGTAACCATCGTTGACCGCTGCGTTGACGTAATCAGCTCCAAGGCTTGCAGCGAGGTGAACTTTGCGAGCCAGTCGCCGCCGAACTGGTGGACGGAGGAGCTCGCCTTGCTCGACGTAGATTCCTTCGCAAAGGTAATTGCCGCCATGAAACAGCGCGGCGCCAAGTATCTAACCGTCGCCGGAGCGTTGATCACGTACACCGAACGCGCGCTGCGGGAGCTAGTCCGCGACCACAGCGGCGGCGGAAGAGGAAACCTGTCGCCGCATTCCGGCGATTCGGATTCGGAGTCGAGAAGAAGCGAGCAACGCGAGGTTCTGCAGTCTATCGTCCCGCTCTTCCCGACGGAGAAAGCGGCGTTCCCGATCAACTTCCTCTGCTGCCTCCTTCGGTGCGCGATCTATCTCAGCACGTCGACGGCGTGCAAGCGCGAGCTGGAGAAGCGCGTCACAGAGATCCTGGAGCACGTGACAGTGGACGACCTCCTCGTGCTCACGTTCTCCTACGACGGGGAGAGGCTCTTGGATCTGGACAGCGTGAGGAGGATCATATCCGGTTTCGTGGAGAAGGAGAAGAGCACGACGGTGTTCAACCCAAGCGTCAACTTCAACGAACACTTCTCCGCCGCGATGCAGCGCGTGACCAAAACCGTCGACGCGTACCTGGCTGAGATCGCCGCTTACGGCGAACTCTCCATCTCTAAGTTCAACGGCATCTCCATCCTCATTCCCAGAGGCGCGAGAAAATCCGACGACGATCTATACCGTGCCGTTGATATCTACCTCAAGGTACACACACTATGTGATCAAGTTCCCAAAATATGGGATTAACTAAACAAAACCACACCTTTTGGAATTAAACTAATTAACTAATAGTCTGCAAGTTTTTTTTTCTTTTTTTTACTTTATTGCCAAATATTAATATGATTTATATAAATTTTTTATTGTAAAAGAATAATTTAAAAATTTGTCTAAAATGCCATTAACCATACAAATTTTTAGTACAAGACTTACAAACAATGTAACCTAAACCTAACCAGTGATCCAGTAACTAACAAACTCCACACGCGCTCACGCGTGTTGTTGCAGGCGCACCCGAACCTGGACGAAATAGAGAAGGAGAAGGTGTGCAGTGTAATGGACCCACTGAAACTATCATACGAGGCGCGTGTGCACGCGTCGAAAAACAAGCGGTTGCCGTTGCAGATCGTGCTTCACGCGCTGTATTACGACCAACTACACCTCAGGAGCGGTACGGCGGAGGACAAGGAAGCGGTGGCAGCGTCAGTGGAGAAGAAACAGCTTCAAGCTGACGTGTCGCTGGTGAGGGAGAACGAGGAGTTGCGATCGGAGCTGATGAAGATGAAAATGTACATTACCGATTTGCAGAAGAATGTTCACGGAACGTCGTCGTCTGGGAAGGAAACTCCTGGGCCTGTTAAAAGGCCCACGTTTTTCTCGTCCATGTCGAAGAAACTGAGCAAGTTGAACCCGTTCAAGAATGGGTCTAAGGACACGTCACATATTGACGATGCCCCCGTGGACTTGACCAAGCCCAGAAGGAGAAGGTTCTCCATTTCCTAGATTTCTTCTGTTCAGCCATCATCACTGTTCTTAGTGAATTCAAATTCCTGGTTTTTTAGTCAAAATATAATACTCTTCGTGAAAAATATTTTTGAAAAATTAGTTACGTATTTTTTTTCTTTATTGTTATTTTTTTAGTGGTGTCAATTTGTAATTAATAAAAGAGTGAAATGTGATTGGATTTCTTTACTAGATTTGATCATATTTGTATTTGATTGTGATAGGAGGTACAAGTTGCAGTGTGAAATTAATGATAATTATGATGCAATGTTCTGATTGGGACTAACCTTCCGTCTTCTTTGGTTCTGGCATAATATGTTGACTCACTTGATTTTTAAACTTAACAAATACATTAATTAATCAATATTAAGGAAATAAAATTACAAAAAGAAGTGTATGGGTGTAAATAGAAACTCCCTGTGTTGTTTGAGGCTGAGTAGTAGGCCTAATTATTCTGAGTACAGGCCCAACACCCACCCTTCTCAAACAAAAAAGACCTTTGTCATTTCCAATTCCATTTCCTAGTTTCACCATCCCGTTGTGAGCAAGAAACTGTAAAACCTAGCCTCTCCTTGTATACGCCTCGCCGGAATCTAGAAAAAAGGGCAAACAGAAAGTTATTCCAATATTTGTCGGTGATACCATACAAATTTGAAGATAGACAGCGATATTTGATATGTCTTCAAATAAGAGCGAGGAGAAATCTCAGGCCGCGGCCGAGAGAATTAAGGCGGCGGCGTTGACTGCGGCGAAGGGGCTGAGCCGTGCGCAGGCGGAGCGGGCAGCGGCGGCGGCTGCGCGGAACGTGAATGCGTACGGGCAGAAGGAGGAGGGGCCGAGCCGATGGCAGGAGAAGAGGGAGGCGAAGCGGCAGATGTATCTGATGAGTACCGAGAAGGCCGTGAAATTGGGCGAAAGGAAGGATCTCAAGCCTTCGAGGTCCGCTTCCGGCGGCGCCGCGCAGTGCCAGAAGTGTTTCCAAAGCGGACACTGGACATACGAGTGCAAGAACGAGAGGGTTTATATTTCAAGGCCTTCACGGACGCAACAGCTTAAAAACCCTAAAATGAGAATGGGGGTCGATGCGCCTGTCGCGTATGATTTGGATTTGGATGCCGATGTTCCTGATGGTGATGATAAGGAGGAAAAGGAGAAGAGGAAGAGGAAGAAGAAGAAGAAGAGTGAAAAGAAACGTCGTCGTTATGATTCTGAGAGTGATAGTGAGAGTGATAGTGGCAGTGTTGCATCTTCTGTTACTGGATCTGATTCTTCTTCTGAGAGTAGCTCGAGTTCTGATTCGGAGGAGGAACGGAGGCGGAGGAGGAGGAAGAAGCAGAGGGAGAGATCAAGACGCAGGAGGAAGAGTTATAGTTCATCTTCAGGGTCGGAGTCCGATACAGATTCTGGTTCCGAATCTGATTCGGATGATAAGAGCAGCCGGAGGAAGAAGAGGCGTAGTCGTAGGCGTTAAATGAGATTGTGGCCAGGTCCATGGAGACAATCATCAACTGCAATTATGGTGCTTGTTTATGAATTGGTAATGGGTAATTTAGAGTTTTGCTTTTGATTGTATTGTATTTCCTTTTATTCTTTCAACATTTAAATTTGTGGATGTGCTTTGTGTTATTGTGAGGTGCTCAATTTACTGAATCTTGATATTTCGGGAAATGAAAATGGAAAATCATTTCCTAAACAAAATCCCTCCTAGGATTTCAATTTTACATATTTCCTATGGCCATTGTGCATCCTGACATTGTCATCTCTTCCTGCTTGTTCATGCTACTTCAGCTCGAGAAAGGGTGTTGGATTATCTTGAGTATTTTAGAATATCTCAGCACTTCTTTAAAATGTCTTCAATAGATATTTAGAACATTATTGAATCAATTATTCATCTGATTGAGGAGGCAATCTTAGGACTTGTTTCTTAACTGGATTCCTGTTTCCTTTTTTAATTAGGATCGGCAGTCATATTCTATTTGTGGGTTTGTGCTTGTGTAAGGAATATTACTCTATCACTTCATTTTAAGGCCTAATGCTATCCAATACTTAATTATCAGTATCAGGAATTAGTGTTTTATATCACATCTGGTACATCATTAGACATTATATCAATGGAATGGAATATTATTGAAAGCCTCCTTCTCTTCCCTGCCTAAACCCTATAATTTCTACTGTTTTGAAAAAGTTTGTCTGTGTCAGCATGGCTTGTTTGGAATTCCTTCTACTCAGTATTGATCGTTGCAAATTTAGTTGCTATTTCTTCCCAGATTGTTGAAATGCATAGGATTTGGCATTTATAATTTTTGAAGTTTCATTACTGAAATCAGAAGATGCAATATTATTATAACCGTATTTTCTCTCTATTTTCCCCTATGCATGAAATGAAATTAGTATTCTTTTGCTACATTTGAAGTTTTTATATTTAATGTAAGCCACTTTCTTGTTAAAATGCTAAATTAGTTCCTCAGCACTTGGTAGTGCACCTCGCTGAGTTCACTGTTATTATTTGCAAGTGTCCATGCCATACCATTAAGTTCTAACGATTATATCTGTTCCAGTGTCTACATATATCAATGCATGTATGATGTGTAGGTGAGAGAAGTTTCATTGTAACGCCTTTAATCTGATGAAATGTTTTAATCCCTTTACAATGCTCTTTTGATTGCAATTTATAATAAAACTTAAGTCTGCACGTTCAAAAACTACTCATGTTCTTGCTGGTTCTGGGGGTATTCTGAAATTTCTGAATGTATGTAGGCACCTGCTAAAGGGGGAATGCATGGCACTTGTTTTTGTGTGCTGCAACCCAAGTTGTGGCAACCGTGGTTGGGACCAGGACTCTTCATATCTTGGTCAAGCCGAAGGTTCAACATGGGGGATTCAGCATAATTCTTCACTTAGATACTTTTTCTCACTGGTTATAAAAAAAAACAAGTATTTGCGCCCACTCTTTAAACTCCAATCAATTGTTGTTGACATAATTAATTATCTAATCCTTTGAGTTTGTGGGTTATTAAAGAAGTTTGCATTTAATTTATGATTTATGAGAGCTCCTAATTAGTTAATGAAAGGGCGGTGATTAGTATTGGAATAGAAGGGTGATTAGTATTGGAATAGAAGGACGTATAACAAAAGTCATGTATGTATTATGGGCTTAAGTTATGTTTGGATCGATTGAGGTGTCAAAAGAATTAGCAGGAATTAAAATGATACCACTATTAAGTTTTACTAATTGTTTTCATTGTTTAAAATATGATGTTGTAAAGACAAAAGAAATATATTCCATTTCATTCTATCAAGGAAACTTTTAAATCAAATTATTTGGACTTGCAAGTTCACTGGTTAATTAGCATGAACTTCTCGACATGTTCTTTCTTACGAGGTCTGAAGCTGAATCAGTAAGTATAATAATCGTATTTATGGATTTTTTTTTTCATTTTTCAAGAATTTATTGAAAAGTGTATAATTAAGCTATTTATTCTGATGTCTATGGGGTTGACGTAGGACACAATTAGCCTTTTTTTAATTCCATGATATTTAAATAATAAAAGATATTTTTTTCATTTTACCATATTTTATTCTTTGTCTCATGTACTCCTCATTATAACCATAGAATGCGTCATGGATGAAAGCCAAATAGTTGTTCTTGGTCAGTTGAATATTAACTTTTTGTTAGTCTTTCATGGAACAATAGTGTTATTTTTAATGAGACATTGTTTTTTAAAAGATGTTTTAAGTTAAGAAATGATGCTAGCACAGACTTAATTATAAAACTTGCGTGAAATTTTTCCACTTTTCGAGTACATACTTAGATGAAATAATAGCTCAATTTGGTCTGTGTTTGACCTTCCTTACCATTTTAATAATTGTGTAAATTTATTTGATTTTAAATTTTCTGTTAGCACTTGAGAAATTGATTTATAAAATCAACTAACTAACAAGTATATATTATAGTTAAATCATACAATTAAATAATGTATCCCTTATGAATTCTGATCATATATTAGATCATTGATTTATTAAATTTAATGGAATGCATTTCACAGTTGCATTATTAAACATTAATACTTTTTATAGTTCCAACAATCTTAGATATAATATGCTTTTATAATTCGTAAAAACTCACCATCATATTAATCAAGTTAATCATAATTTCCTTATGATTTAAATCTTCAATTTTCTTTTATTCACATTCATTGATAATACTAATATATTGATTTCTATAAATTAATCATTAACTCATTAAATAAAGATCATGACAGATTATAAACTTATGACAATGAACTTTTGTTCGAGAAGAAGACATTATATATTTGAAAGTTGGCCTTTTCTTCCTAGCCTCTGTAATTTCTTACCCACCTCATTTTTAAAAACATCATTTTTATCTATGAAACATAAGTTTCATAACAGAATTTTTAAAACAAGTTTTTTGAAATATATAAAATATATTTTAAAACAAGTTTTTTTTTTTTGAAATAGAATTTTTGAATCAGGCTTTCCAAAATGAACTTTTATAAATAAAATTTTCAAAAAAAATTCTAAAACATATGAAATGCATTCGTAAAATAAAATTTATATATGAAATATATATGTTATCTTCTGCAATAAACTTTTCAAAACAAGCTTTTAACTAAATTTACCGTTTTATTCGTTCTCTTATCTTTTTCTTCTTTTTCCTCTCAGTGTAATAAAGATGGCGGCAGTGTCTATATGAGATGGGCCTCATCTGAACATTTTTCGGCCTTAGAAAGTTCAAACACAAAGCATTCGCTGCATAATTGCACTAATAAAAAAAGTCCTCTATTCTCCAAAAATTAGAAGAGGTTGTGACGTTAGTCTTGAAACACATTGCTGAATAAGTTTGTGAAATTAAAAATAATAAGTAAATAAAATTTACTTTTTTATTATTATTTTAATGTCTAAACATTAGTCAATATTATCATATAAACTAAAAATCTTAACTTCGAACTATACACTTTAGTATATGTAAGATATAGTAAAAAAAACATCAATCTACACAAAAAAAAAGTTATTAAATATTTTATCTTAAATAAAATGAAAAATGACGCAATAAATGAACTATATTCGATAAATCCTGGACAAAGGTATGTTTCGAGTATAAAATATTTAAAAATGTAAACATTTATTATTATCGTTCTTACGATTATCAAAACTGCCGACATTATCCGAATTATTTCAATGTCATTTTTAATTTATATTAATATAATCATATTCAGTTATAATTTTTAAAAATATTGCGGTAAATTTAGCTTTATTTTCTTTGTCTTCTATTCATTATCCATTAACTAACATAGAAGATAAAATTAGTATGATAACTTAAAAATTTATCTTTTATTCATCACATCTAAAAACTTGTTCAAATTAGTCAAAATTACATTATTAGTATTTTCCAAAAAAGAGTTAAAAATATTCAGAGAGAAAAAAAATGTTAAAATCCCTTGAAAAAACAGTATTACAATGAGTTAGGGAAAACCTGATAGGAAAAACAAATGTTATATTATTCTTATTATATTTTTATTTAATTTATACCATACACTTAAAGAATTTATTTTTTAATTTTCTTAATATTTAGAAATTAAGAAGAAATAAAGTAAATATTACTCAGTGGACCTATGCATTTATTGGGCCGTGGTTGTGTAACGTTGTCTCGTAGTTGGGGAAGGGGAAGCACAAGTCCACACTGCAAACTAACCCAAAGATTTAAAAAAAAGAATAATTAATATAGGGGACCATGGTCCATGCTTGGAGGACCATGTCACCCTTCAACTTTATGAATTATTTGTTATAAAATAATTTACTTACCATAATGTTTGTGTGTAAAAAGTAGATTTATGGGTATAATGTTTGTAAATATGAATATATGACTCAATTTACCAAGAATCATTAATGCACCATAACTTTTTTTCATAAATGCTAATGTGTTATGCTACTGGGAACATTTAATTAACTCGTTTTCTTACCAACTCTATATGGAACATTTCCTAATCTTATTTTTTTCCATGATTAAATAAAAATATATTATTAAATTATTTATAATCAGTTATTCATCAAATAGAATTCTACAATTAATCACAGTTCACAAAATTTATTTGTGCATGTGTATGTTAGAAATATAATATTTTATCGTATTTGTGTATTGTATAATTATAATTATTTTATCACACATTTCACTCTCTTAAAAGAGTTTGATTCAAATGTATTACTAATGTAAAAGATTTTATATTATTTGATTATAAACTGGAAAGTGTAATAAAATCATTAGTTTTTTAGTATTTATTTTTAAAATTATATTTGAGATAAATTCTAATTAGTTGATAATATAAAAACTAAAAAGTAAATATGTATTTGGTGTTTTATAAAAAGATAATATTTACTTTTAGTCTTTATTATAATGGTACTGTAATACTTATTTTTATATATAGGTCTAAAGAAAGTAGTTTAAATTAAATGAAAACGTTATTTGTAAAAGAAGTTATAAATATGAAGTAAAATATTTCATTTGTTAATTCTTATAAATATTTATTTTTATAAAATTATGTCATCGACATTTTTTTAGAATTTTGAGACATCTATTTTTTTAACATTCAAACTCCCCTTTATTGATTTATTTATATGCGTGAGTTTTTATATTCTATGTTTTTGAAAATGTTGCCCAGATTTATGTCTAATTCTTAGAGTTACCTTTTTTTATATAGCGAGTTTTCTAATAAAAAAAACTAGAAAGGTTGTTGAATTAAAATTTTGTAGTCAAAAATAAATGTTGTTAATGAAATTGGATGGTTGAATGGAACTTTAACTTTTGATAGTGAAGTACATAATTGTGAAAAATAGATGAAACTACTAATAGTTAACGCCAAAACAAAAATTTACTCGGGCATCGGAGGTTGTTTAAAACATGTTAGAATGAATTTAGCATTTTTTTTATATTGTGTTTTTTTTTTATGGTTATACAAATATTACTTACTTGAGTATAAGTTGATTAGTCGTATCAATACAAAAGTGATGACATTTAATATTATGATATAATATTATTATTATTATTCAAGTATCTATTTATTTATTTAAAATATAGAAACAAAATATTTTATTTGATTAATTCAAAAAATAAAAGATTAAAAATCTAATAAGTAAATATTTGGAGAAAAGTAAAGTACTAAATGAATTAGTGGATACTTTTTGTTAATTAGATTTTGTTGAATTGGATAAAAAACATTTGTTTAGTTAAATTCAATTTTGTTTGAAAATTAAATAAATGATAAGCATATGATAACTCATGAATTCAATGATGAATGAAATTGAAAATCAACCTACTTTCTCATTCATTTTATTCTTATTCTTTTTAATTGTTTAAGAACAATAACAACTCCTTTTTATTTAATCCTCTTTCTAATTAAATAACTCATTTTTATTTAATACTCTTTCTAATTAATTTTTTTTATATGATATGAAATCCCATATACTTGAGGTTATAATTAAATTGTAGGCAGATGACATGAGTTGACTAACCTTGTCTATATTCTAATTTCGTTAACTGTAATAAATGATATATGTAATACACGAAACAATTCAAAAATATTGTATCAGATAATATACATTTATATTATTTTATTAAAAATGACATCAATCATATGTCATAAAAATATTAAAGACTACAAAACAAATAACTCCACAAGTTTACCATCAGACATTAGATAGTCTTAATGAGTTTATGAGACATAGATCTCTTAAATTAAATGGATAATTTGATCCAAAACAAAGAAATTAGTGAATAAAATATGAAGAAATGTTCTCTTATGATACATATATATTAATAAATGACATTAAATTTTGGTGAATGAGGTTGAAACATATGTTAGATGATATAAGTGATGTCCTCTCTTAAAGACATTTTAAAGAGAAATTCTTTGAAAAATATGATATTAAATATGTTAAGAGGTGAAATTTATACAATTATCATAGAAGTGCTTACTAAACTTAAATAGTTAATCAGATTTTTGTAGTATTCCAGCCACCAATATTCACCAAATTAGTCCCACATTGCTTAAAATACAAGGTGGAGGAGTCTTTGGAGGTTATAAATAGAGACCTCTTTGCCTTGTGTTAAGTATCCCACACTTGAGCAATTTCCAAGTGTTTTTAGTGAGCCTCATCTAGAGTGAGAGAAAAAGAGTGAGCCAATTTGTGAG
>Ga0099824_1009196_pt1 | contig 12267 bp, 6 predicted proteins | sample SiratrowhiteBW_FD_76837 | JGI IMG/M metagenome (GOLD analysis project Ga0099824, IMG submission 76837) | Root nodule microbial communities of legume samples collected from California, USA - Siratro white BW | ecosystem: Host-associated > Plants > Roots > Nodule | place: USA: California... | reverse complement strand
GTTGCTTTTGCCTACGCTGGACACAATGTGGTGTTGGAAATCCAAGCAACAATTCCATCTACTCCAGAGAAACCATCCAAGGGTCCTATGTGGAAAGGAGTGGTTGTTGCTTATATAGTTGTGGCTCTATGCTACTTCCCAGTTGCCCTTATTGGTTACTGGATGTTTGGAAATGGGGTTCAGGACAACATTCTCATCAGTCTAGAGAAACCAAAATGGCTTATTGCAATGGCTAACATGTTTGTTGTGATACATGTTATTGGAAGTTATCAGGTGAAATTCAGTTTCTCTTATTCTTGTCCAAAACTTTTTTCATTATAAAATCACCTTTCTTTTTGGTTCAAAATTAAAGTCACCAAGAGTAACTAATTCTTTTGTTGGTTAGATTTACGCAATGCCAGTGTTTGACATGATCGAAACTGTGTTGGTGAAGAAGTTGAACTTCAATCCTAGTAGAGTGCTGCGCTTTATTGTACGCAATTTGTACGTGGGTAAGTAAATACTTCCTAATAATTAATGTTTTGGTATAAGCAAATAGTGGTTTGTGGTTCAGTGCAATTGACGCATGATTATCTATATTTTCAGCGTTCACAATGTTCGTTGCTATTACCTTCCCATTCTTTGGTGGTCTCCTGGGATTTTTTGGAGGATTTGCTTTTGCACCTACTACATACTTTGTGAGCCAACTACATTAGTGAATTCACCAAGAGTCATTAGGGATAAACAAAATCTTAATTCTTTATTTTCTTGCTTATTTTTCAGCTCCCCTGTATCATGTGGCTAGCAATCTACAAACCAAAGAGATTCAGCTTGTCTTGGTGCACCAACTGGGTATGTTTGATGTTCAATTTTGTTTCAATTATTCTCCTTAAAACTATTTCATTTTAAGCTAGGATTAATCTTGCTCCATTAATGACAGATATGCATTGTGTTTGGCCTATTGTTGATGGTTTTATCACCAATTGGAGGATTGAGGTCAATCATAATTGATGCCAAGAACTACAAGTTCTACTCATAAACTCATCCCTAGTTTAATTGTTGATTGGAATATGAAGCGTGAAAACACAAGAAAGGAACGAAAGGCAAATTGGGTATTAGAATCTAGTTTATCTTATGTTGTTGGATGATCTTTGTATCTTGAATATTTTAGTTAAGGAGCATCCACACCTTGCCTCTTGGTGGAAAGATATTCATGAATGAAATCAAAAGGATAATTTTGTATGTACTTTCTTTGTCAGTTTTTAATTCATGAATATAAATAATATAAATCGTTCTTCCTCTCTATTTTTTTAAAATTGTTTGCTATTTATTTGGCTACGATGAATTCATATAAGAAAATTATGTGATATTATTAGTAATTTGGTTGTCATGGTTTCTCTTGACAGGTGCGATTAAAAACAAGATAAGAATAAGATGGTTGTAAATTTCATGTTTGATTAAGTCTTCGAATAGAATTTTACTCATACATTAAACATTAATATGCACTATTTTGTTCATACATATAATTATATATTCAAGTTCCCTTGTTTCATAATAATAAACCAAGTTAATTTTTTTTTTCTTGGTCACCTAAGAATCTAACAACAATCACTAAATTCCTTGATTGATTTCATTTGATACCTACATAGTAGCAACAATTATAAATAAAAGCATCAACTTTGTTCTCAGTTGTAACTTTTGATGATTTAGTGTAACTTTTGAATGATTTAGTTTAACTAAGAAAGGGAAGACATTTTTCAATAGCATTCCAAATCTAAGATTAAGAATATATATATTCTTATATTTTTAAGTATTAAGAGTAAAACTAAAGCAATTATTGAAAAATCGAATATATTGATCTATCTATGGTCAAAAGTCTACGATTGCATGGTCAAAAGAACACAAGAAGAGTTAGACTCAACTAACCATAATAGGGCTAAGCTCTTATCATCATCGGTCAAACTTTAGTTTGTAAATTTTATATCAAGTAAAACAGGTTTTCACGGGCCTTGTTGATGGAAGAAGGCCCAGGCAAGGCCCAATCATTAGATCCATGATCAAACACATTGAAGCTCAGGAGGAGTCAAAGGCACCAACACACATCAAGATGCTGACAACTCTAAGCTTTGGTGGACAATTGTAAAAATATTTTGAAAGATTTTCCTTTGTAAAAATATTGTAGAACATATTTCTCCTTTGTAAAAATAAACCATAGGTGTCTTAGGGTTAGAAAGGCACCTAGGTTAGGGTTTGGAGCCCCTACTCTACTGATGACATGTTGCGCCACTCTATTGGACGGTAGAGAGCCTGGCCTAGGGTTGGAAGGCTTGCTTCACATGCTAGGTATACATCGTGTGATGCAAGCTAGGGTTCCATCTAGCTTGTAGAATAGGTTACCTTTGCTTAGCTTGCATGGGAAGCTTTAATTCATCTTCTGCTCCTATAAATAGAGGTGTAGGCACCGCCCTTTGTAAGCTTGATTTACCTTAATGAATTGCTACAGAATTTTTAGCTCATTATTAAGTTTTTCTTTGATTTGCTTCTCCAAGAAGCTATTGAAGAACTCTAGAAGGTTGGCCTCACCTCCTTCGACTAGATCCTTCATCACTCATTCTGCCAACTTCCACAAGAAGCTACCGTAGCTTCTTCTTCTTCCTCCACACTTCACGTTGTCACGGTGCGTCTCACAGTTCCACTTGTTTTTCACTTGCTTCCGCTCCAAGAGGACTCCATTGCCTCAATGCTAGTTTCTCCTACAAGCCTCATTCCTTGTAGATTGCCGCAAGAAGTTCCATGCACCAGGGAGTCTTCCATCACTTGTATTGGTACAAGTAGTGTAGAATAATTGGATCTCATATTTGGGCCAATTACTCCAGGATTTTAGACTTGTATTTGATTCTTAAGTAGATTAGGGTTTCTTAAGTCTAGATAGGGTTTCGATTGGGCTTCGAAAGGCTAAAGAGAAACCTTAGGCCAGTTCTAGTTTTAAGGAAACTCATGTTGCCATGTATCAAATATGGAAAGCATGACTGGACAAGTGACCATTGATCCATTTCATGCGCCAAATTTGTAGGGAATTTGAATTTAAATTTCTCTCTCCTTTTCCTATCTCACGATTGACCAATGCTCTTATAAATAGGACATTCTATCTCTTGTAAAATCAATTTGGAATGGGTAATGAAATGCTACCCATTTTGACACTCTACTTTTTCTTGAAGCCTTCCTTAGTTATCCCTCTTTAAATCTAGCCAAACCTAGCCTTCTTTCTCCTAAAGTTGACCTAACCTCTCTCAAGAAACTTTTACCTCTCCACTTCACTTCACACTTCCATAACTTTTGCATCCACACTGCCTTTTTCCTTTGCTTAAAGAAGCTTCATCCATTAGACTTCTATCATTTGGTATTCAAAGCTTTGGTTCTTCAAGAAGATAAGTGTCTCTTTCTCTTCTTCTTACTTAATATGTTGTTTACATACTTTCTTGCTTGTTTTGTTCAATTTTCACTAACTAACTTTCTCATATATGTCTTTAAATTTTGGTTCAAGCACATTTGGTTCATCTTGACCATTTAAGTGTGCTTTAGGTGTTCTATGGTATAAACCATTTGTAATTTTCCATTTTCTTGAATTTTCTTTCATTCTATTAGGTTGATTTGCTTTATAATTGAGTATTTTTGAATTGTTATGATATATAAATGTTATCTTAAGTCATGTACCTCCTAATTGCCATCACATATTCTAGTTTTACTTTTTGATTTTTAAATTGATTTGCAAGTTGAATCCGAATGCTATTGTTCTTTTGGGTGCTTTTTATTTTTCATTTTTTAGTTCTTACTTGTTATTAGTTCATTCGCAAGTTCATCAATGTTAAGTTTTCATTGTGTTTTTCTTGAATTTATGCATCTAAATGTTGCTTCTTTTAGGATTTCAATTCGGCATTTACTTGCTATACTTGTTCCTTATTTCAATTTCAAGATCAAGTGAATGGAATGTGATTAGTAGTTGTGTATAATCATTGTTAAATTAGTTTGAACATGAACTGAAAAAGGTAATACTTCTCTCAAAAGACGAAAGAAGTTGAACAAAGTAAAAAAAAAGAAGAAGAAGGAGTAGGACATTGGACTTAAAGACCTAAATCAATTTTCCCAAGACCTAAAACAAAACCATTAAAAAAGACTAAAAGTGAATACACTTTTGGAAGTGAACCTTCAAACTTATATAACCTACCTTGGTTAAATTCATGTCCAATGGGGATTTTTCTCGAGTTTTTGTTATTTCACTTTGACAAACACTAAAAATAATAAAGAACAAGTTCGTCATCTAATCTTAGTTTTTTTTTTTATTTTGTGGTCTCTTCTAGCTCATTTCCTTTTTTATTATCTTAGTTGTTGGATATTCCTTGAGTTTTGTGTCATAATTCTCACTTTGAGTTTAACTCTTCTAATTGAGCCTTTCTTACTTGAAATTTATTGATCTCTTAAAGTGTTTCTTTCTTGGAATTGTGTTTCTAATGATCTCATAATTTATTGATCTCTGAATTGAGTTTTTTCTTTTCTTTAGTGATTTCTTTCATTGTGTCAAATCATTTCTCATTGGAAGAAAAGTTGGGCAAGGGCATGTCTAGGAGAAGTTCTAACTTGGAACAACTTAGTTTTTAAGCGTGTCCATTCTGATCTTTCTTTCTTGGAAACTTACCTTGTGTACTAAACAACATTTTCTTCTTGTGAAAAGCCTTTTAACACAATTGTCTAAACATACTTACTTCTCACCATAGTGGAGATGATTCAAGTTCTTTACCAAAGAGACTTACACATTTAGCTCAAGAACTTAAATTCCTTAGAAAGCATGAGCCCATTTTGAACGAAAAGAGAAAATAGAAAGAGAAATCCAATGTGTCACTCTTGTGGAGGATATTAGACTCTCAAGGTAAAAAGAATAAAAATTACAAACTGTTGGGGACTTAAGATGAGGAAAACAGTTTGAGAATCAATGAATTTTATCAGCCTCCCCCTAGAAGGCATAGAAGGGAAAGATGTGCATACACACTCTCATTAGTGACATAAAATGTTTTAAATGTCTAGGATGTCATATTGCATCCCAATGTCCCACCAAAAAGACCATGACCTTAAGGGGTAAGATATATATATAGCAGTTAGAATGAGTCCTCTTTTGCTAGTGAGAGTGAGGACTCTAGTGATCATGAGAGTGAGGATGCATACCCTTGTGAACAAAATCTTTGATGACAGACTATCTCCAAGACTAAAAGCTAGAATAAAGAGGTCACAAAGCTAGAGAACTATCAAGAGCTTACAAGGAATTTGGGCTTGATTGGGCTTGTTAGGGCCTCCAATAACACATTTAGGCCCAAGTTCTACTATGAAGAAGATCACTCTAAATATTGGAGCATCAAGATTAACTACAAGACGTCTACTTGTAAAAATTGTATAAAGTACAATTTAGTTTGGGCCTTGTATTTGGGTTAAGTAAACTTTATTTTGGGCCTCATATTTCGAGCCATGGTAGTGTAAAGTTTTAATTTTAGGCATTGTAATTGCGTCAAGGTTTGTAGAGTACAAACCGTAACCCTAGGAGAGAGAAGGTAACGCTTAGGTAAAAAACCCTAGCTTGCCATACAAGTTGGGTTAATACACATGGGAGGTGAGGTGGCACCACCTTAACATGCTTCTTATGCCACCTTGCCACATGACATTCTCTCAAAGGAGAGGATGCTCCCCATTCCTAGCTTGACACTTGTAACCCTCTCATGTGAGAGCATTTTGAGAAACTTGCAAGACAAGTTTGAAAAGACTTTTGGTTAAGTTCGAGAGAGAGGGGGGGGGGGTTGTGATATATGTGATTAACATATTGAATTTACATAACCGCACAATCACCAAGAATATTAAATTTTACCAAATAACACTAGTATACGAATATTTGATCACGCTTAGATGATGAAAAATATATCACAATATAGCAATATCGATGTATAAATGTAAGAAAAACAATCAATTGATTAACAAAATCAGTTGGATAATTTTTTGTTCAGATACAAATTATGTAGAATATTGAATGCGAAACAAGATCAAAGAGAAGAGAGAAAGAACACAAGATTTTTATTTTGCTTCACTATTCTTCAAGAGCTACATCAAATTTTCCTTGCAAACTTGTTAAGAATTCCACTAAAACATAACAATTGCACACACCATATAATGAAGACCCAATCTTGCTCCCTGCAAGATTAACCAAGAATCTCTGCAATACCCTGCTCCACCTTTATAAATGAAAACCCTATTCAAATGTAAACTAAAAAATAAATACAATCAATGAAATTGAAATACAACCAAATTTGCAGTCAAGTATGAAATAAATTGGCTCAAAACAAGTTGTAGAAAACTCCCCCAATTGGAAACAAATGAAACACTATGCAGTTCAATCATAGATAAGAGGATTTACTCCAAGATTCTCATTTTTGAACACTTTTGATCAAAACAACCTTAAGCTCTTTTAAAATGATCTCAATTTTTCATCAAAAACTCTCTCTGTTCTCTTCTCTTTTTAAAAACACATTAACCCTTCCTATTTCAAATGTTTTCAAAACAGTTCTTTAAACTCAGTTACACTTAAGTGAAAATGGTTGATTGAAAATTCGTTTAACTTGATTGATTTTACCAAAACATAATTTTAGCTGAATAGTTTCGAAAAACAATTCTTTGAAAACATTAGTAAAACAGTTTTATTTGCAATTTTATATCAAACCAGTTACAATTTATTTTTAAAACTTCTTAGAGAAATTTTCATTGATTTGTGATACCTGCAAGTGAATCATTAACATTCACACACACACACACCCCATCAAACTAACTCTAAAAAATAAAATCTTCAAGCTCTTCTTCTCTTGACTTCATCAAATAACTGTATACATGATTTCCAACAAACTCCCTCTATTTGATGAAGACAATCTAGTGGATGTGTGTTAAGTAGCTTCAGTCAACCTGCATAATTGAGATAAACAATGTGATAGCATTTGCTATGCTTGAAATCAAATATAAACTGGTTGAATAATTCACTCATGACAGGCTTATTAGTAATCACCAATTGAAATGAAAAGTTACCCAATTTATTTTTCTTGTCAAACCAGAGAATAACTAAAAACCATTTCACTTAGCTTCCCTATAGTTGTTTACTCCCCTTGGATGGTAGAATGATTACTCAAAACCTACAAATCAGTAAGATAACCACAAATACTCTAGAGTAATACTATCACAATAAAAGTTCATTCGTAACCATAACCATATATAGTCTAGTACAAGTTCAGTTCATTTCAGGAATTTCAGTTCAGTAAATTAAAATATTGCATACCATACTACTCTTAAAAACAACACCAAAAACCACATTCACACCATTCCTCCCCCATTGAATTCATCAAATAAAGAGTATCTAAATAGTTGGGTTATGTGAAACCATTGTGTAATTTTTCACTATTGTGAAGTAAACCTTGTGAGCTTTCATTGTTTTAGCTTTTGAGAGTGTTTCTTTCAAACTTGAGTGGTCTCAATCATAGGGTGAGATTAGGACTGGTATAACTTGGAGAGGTTTGTGTACTTGTGATAACCTGAAAAGATTTGTGAACTCGTTATAACTTGGAGAGATTTATACTCATTGTAAATGTTACAAAATAGCGAAACCTCTTGAACTATTTGTTCATGGAAGAACTAGAAGTAGCCCAAGAGATTAGGGTGAACCAATATTAAATTGCTTGATTTGTACTTATATATTCTTGCTTTGGATGATCTTCCTTTGTGGTTTTGTTAGTGAATTGAGTTCAAACTCCATTCAACCCCCCTTCTAAAGTCACATACTCATACATGTAAGACCATTGCAAGTTTCTTAAAAGCTATTATAGCGTCATTCTTGGTTAATATGAATAAGGTCCATGTATACCTAGAATAATCATCTATTATGACTAGTCCATAATAATTCCCACAAAGGCTCATTGTTCTAAAGGGGCCAAATAAATCCATGTGAAGCAATTCCAAAGGCCTGGTTGTTAAAACAAATATTTTCAATTTAAAAGAGCTTTTAACATATTTTCCCTTTTGACATGCTTCACGAATTCTATTCTTTTCAAACTTGAGTTTTGAAACACCATCAACAAGATTCTTCGAAACTAATTTTTGTTTAGATAATGCTTGTGAATGTGTGCAATTTATCAATGCCATTGTCGCAACTGGGATCACCACGGGGACGACTATCTGAATAAAGAATAAATTTTGAAAATTTTAGAAAAAAAGAATCGCCACCATAGTTTATTAGGAAAACTATGGAAAAACTGAAAACTAAGGCTATGGTTTGCGAAACCGGATTTCGAGTCCGGGAGTCGGTTAAGTGAGAGGAAGGTGTTAGCACCCCCACAACGCTCGTCCTAAGACGATACCTTTAATTAAAAAAGTAAAATGAGTGTAGTTTTTCAAAGTGTTTATCTTTAAAAAAAAAAAGAGAAATAAAAGGAAAGAAAAATTTTTGGGCCCCGACAAGGGTTTGACCTTACTCCTATGTATTTCCATCAGGGGATGGAAAATCAGTGTTACGTAGTTCTTTTTAGAAAATTATTTGTTCGTTGTTGATATTTTTTTTAGTTTTGGAAATCTAGCATTTTTTTATATTTCTTTTGAAAATATTTTATTTTTTTATGTGTGTTTATTTTCAAAAAATTCGTGTAAGATATTGTTTGACGTGTGCGGTCACCTGAATATCTGAGCGAAATGGTAAAAATTTTCATGGTTAAATTCCGTCTAACTCGTACGGTCATTTGGAGATTAATATTTGAAAATTTTATAATAATAGTAATAGTAATACGAATAACAACAATAATAAAAGTCACTAATCTATCAAATTCTCAAAAAGTAAAAAATGTTAAACTTATAATAGCAAACCTTATTGCACATTTTTTTGAAACCAAGTAGATGGGCTAAACTTAAACCCTTCCCACATTATACCCACTTTCTTCATTGCCAAATGACTCTTTCCTAATTGGGCTTGGCCCAAAATATTGATGTGCGCCTCTACTATCACGCTCCACCTCCTCCTAATTCACTCCCTTTCACAATCTTCTCTTTAACACATAAGGATCAAACTTGGGCCACGCCCATTCGTTATCATCACTCAAATGCTCCCCAACCACTGTCAACCTTCACCCCATGTTATCTTCACAATTAAAAATATGTCTTAACTTAACCTAGTCCAATTAGGATTTGAAAAAAAAGTTTAAGAGACACGAAGAGAGTAGGGGCGCCGTTTACATGAGGGTAAAACTTGGAGACTAGGGTTGGGAGGAAGCGGTGGTATGGCTCGTGAGTGGAGGTTCGGAGCAAAGCATGAATTGGGTGGCGAAAGTGGTGGTTGCCGGTGGTGACAGAGGAGTGGACGATGGTGGCAGTCGTCGATGATGCGGGAGTGAGCTTGATGGAGAAACGTTAGCATGGAGGTCATGGCGTGGTGGTGTTTGTGGTTGGCATGGTGGTTGTTGTGGGTGGTCAAACTAGTGAGCTCTTGGTCCAAGAGGAAGTCTGAAAAGAAAGTGATGGGCCGTGGGTTTTTACTTTTTATATTTATTAATTTTTCATTTTATTAGTCTTTATTCATTTTTCAATTTAATTAAATTTAATTCTTAATCTTTTTATTTTTTTTAAAAATGAATAAAACTTGAATTTATTTTCTTCAAAAACCATATATTTTTATTTTTTTCTTTTTTAAAGAATTAAAAAAAAAACAAAATGAATACGAACAATGGGAGAGAATACGAACAAACCTCAAAAAGATGATCACATACTCTTTTTTGCTTTTTTGAAATAAAATTTATCCATTCGGACGAAATTGGGTGTTGACAACTACCACCATGATTTATCACTTTTAGACAATAAGCAATCTACGTTTGATGCAATGTAGTAGATATTCAACATGTACACATTTAACCATTTTACCAACTGGTAGAACTTTTCTAATTGCTACATAAAAAATATAGCATAAGCCTGGTTCAAATGTGATGTTGTATCCCTTGTCGCATAGTTGGCTAATACTCGATAAGCTATGCTTTCGACCTTCCACAAGTAACACGTCTTTAATGACCATAATAACTTTATCTCCTACATCACCTCTACCAAGTATCCTTCTTTTATTATTGTCACCATAAGTGACAAATCCTTCATGTGTCAATGTCAGATTAATAAATTTTGAAGCATCCCTAGGCTTATTGAACAACCACTGTCTAAATACCACAGTTGCTTCTGGGCTACCAAATATCCCTGCAAAAACAAATTCAAGTACCAAGAATCGATCTCCTCATTAATTTAGGTCCAAAATTGTTAATAGTACCTTTAGGTACCCACCTAACAAGGCCTTTTAGAAAATCATATTTTCTACTTCTACAGGTCCTAATAGTATGGCCATCATATAACAGAAACATGAAACAGGCCTCTTTTTCAAACACTTTTTCAAAACCAATTAGGCAGTTTAATAGATGTGTGAATCTTTTCTGCACATCAGCAATAGTTTCACCCTAATGCATTCTAAAGAGTTCATACTCTTGAATCAACACATGTTTCCTAACTCTTTCTAAATCATACGTGCTTTCATGAGTGACTTCAAGAATATCCAACATCTCTTTAGATAAGGAACAATGAGAAACTCTGAAAAGGTCATCAAGATTTAAAGCATATGTTATTGTATTCTTGGCCTTGCAATCATATTGAGCTTTTTTATTTTCTACATCAAACTATTCAGACCATGGTTTTTCCACAAGTTCATTATTAACAACATGTTTAGGAACATAAGTACCATTCACTATAACATCTCAAATACCACGATCAATTGACTAAATGAAAATAGTCATTCTTACTTTCTAAAACTGACAACCTATTAATTAAGACTCCTTCGGCAAATGATAGTTTGTTTGCAACCATTAGGATCAAAACTTGAATAAATCTCAAGAACTAGCTCCAATACTAATTGCAAACAATACAGGTTGAGCTTAAAAGTGGGTGAATTGAACTTTTAAAAACTTTTAAAAAATGTAGAAACTAAGAATGATTATTTCCTGCTAAATCAATTAACTATTGTATTTAACATGTATTAGATGGTAAATATGTATTATACGATCAAGATGTAGATTAGACGATTAAGGTATATTGAAAGAATTCAATTTGTATTCACCCAACAGAAAGTAAACAATATTAGTTTCAATCAATCACTATTTCAAAACGATTAGAACTGCAGAAAAACCAATCAATTAGGTTCCATATATTGTTAGATTTTATTTTGATTCAACCAATATTTTTAATAAGGCTTAAACTAAGTGATCAAATTAAGGGCCGAGAGAAATGTAAACACAATTTATACTGGTTCATTCTTTTCAAGAGCCACATCAAGTTTCTTTTCAACATTAACAAAGATTACACAAATAACAAATGTTAATACAATAAAATTATAGAAGACACACCAAGAAATCACCCTTGCACCCCACCAGAATGAGAACAACACATTACGACACCCTACTACACCTCTGTAACTAGAAACCTTATTTAATTATAGAGAAGGACACTTGAAACAATAAAAACAAAGTTACAAAATTATAGAACCATTGTATTTTGAAATCAAATGAAACAATAGGTTTAAGAGATATCAGAAAACTCCTTGCACACTGCAAAGTGATCACAACTTTCTATTCTCAACTAATGATCCATGAAAAAGCTCCAAGATTGACTCTTGCTCCCTGATAACACTTATTTGATTCACCCCTTTTTGGGTTAATTTTAGAAATCATTTTGTTGTTATTTTTAGTTTTAAATAAATAATTTGTATTTTTAGAAAATTTAGTCATTTTATTAAAATTTGGTTAATATTTCTGTTTTAGTAGATTTTTAACTAATTTCTAATTCTTGGGTTGTTAAATTTTAGGAGCAATTAAAGAAGTTGAAACAAAAAATACACTACAAAAAGAAGTTGAAGGTGAATTAAAAGAAGGACTTGTTACACATTTTTGGAATATGAAGGAGCAATTTTGGAAACAAAATAGATGAAAAAAAGGGAGCCACCAAGATTCGAACCCATGCCATGAAACTGGCGCCTTAGACCAACTAGGCCACCTTGACTTTGTTGTTACATTCTTCCAGAATAAATTCAAATGCCTACCAGTACTTCGCAAGCCATTAAATTGCTCCCTGCAACCCCATATATTTAGACCTACACCCATAATTCTTTTTGTTTCCATAAATACCCCTTTAGTTCTTTTTATG
>Ga0099824_1009195_pt1 | contig 12268 bp, 6 predicted proteins | sample SiratrowhiteBW_FD_76837 | JGI IMG/M metagenome (GOLD analysis project Ga0099824, IMG submission 76837) | Root nodule microbial communities of legume samples collected from California, USA - Siratro white BW | ecosystem: Host-associated > Plants > Roots > Nodule | place: USA: California... | reverse complement strand
TATATATATATATATATATATATATTGGGCATCGCTAAATAAAATGACTCAAATAGCCTGTGTGTTTATAATTCAGCGGGCTTCCGAATCTAGCATTTTGGAATATATTTCTAAATTTAGAATTCTGGAACCTAGAATATTTTTTCTAAAATCTGAAATATTTTTCAAAATACGTTATTTCAAAGGTAAGTTTTATATTTTAGAAGACAAAATTTATATTCTAGGAATCCTATCCTGGACAAATCACTTATTCTGAAATATGATTTCTGGTGGAATATAAATTTTACCTTCTAAAATATTCTTTATCTAATGTAAAATTTACTCAAATAAACTCTCAATAATTTTCTAGAAGCTGGGTGAAAAACCCTCAAAGAAAGAAAGGTTCAGATGTAGATGAATACAGGCATGCATTTATTACCAATTATTTTGTAATTGCATTGTTTTCACATGCTATACTCCGTACATATGAATTTTGATTTCTAAAATTCCATCACATAGTGTATTTTAGAATATTCTAAAATGGTCAATAAAAAATCAAAATGCGTACAAATAATAATGTTACAAACTGTTAAACTGAAGCAAAGAGAAGAATGTTGTTATAAAACCTCTAGTACTTGCTGGTAACAAAATGTAGATTCACTTTTATAAGAAACCAAACCAGGTAAATGTATTACTAGTCACTGATGTGATATTTATCAGTTTTGTGAGCTAACAGAATCCAAACATGTGTTACCAAACCTCCACCTCTCCTTATTTGTTCAGAATGATAATCTGTTGAGCAATTAGCTGCAGCATAACACAACATCTCCACCCACACGCTGCATATGATCTGCCATCTGTTCTCCCTTAGCATCAGATTCCTAGCCAGTCTCTGAGCATCCCGAAGCATGTTCCATTTTGATGTGACAACAGTTTCTGATTTCCTCTCTGAATGTAAATATTGGGGAACTCTTTCCACTCTCAAAATCCTACATGCTTCTTTTTCATCTTTCACACATTGTTCTTTCTCTACCATCAAACCCTTTAGTTTGTCACAAGTGTGTTGAAATATTATCTTAGCAGTGGTGGTAGACAACATATGAGGACGCATAGCTAGGAGGTACATCATGTAATTGGACAATAGTCTGGCCATTTGGATTTTGGGGCTTGAAGCATTGGCATGAGCATCTGCATAGTAGCAGATATCTGTTGCAACGTGCCATATTGTAATGCTCTTGTCGAAGTCTCGTTTAACACTCCATTTGATATCATTGAGGGAGCCATACCTGCTGAGTGACCATTCACCTCGTTGGTTGAAGTGCTTTAGTCCTCTGACTCCATCAATTTCTTTCATTTCTTGAACCATCAGAACTTTCAGTTCTTGGGGAAATTTTATGCGTGTCCTACACCTGTTCTTTCTCAACCCCAGGTCAAAGCCCCGAAATTTTAGAATTTTTCCACACCTTATTGGCTTGTCATGAATGCAAAAGTTTAGCAAGTTGAACTGTGGCAATGAGTTTGACCACCTTTTCCAACTTCTGGCTCTGGGTCCAAGAATTCTCAGGCATGGAATCATGAATGGAAGACGTTGGTGCTTGATCATTTGAATTATGGCCCAATCTGAGAAAGGTAATTGTACAATCTGGTATGCCTCCATGAGAACTGCTCCTCCTAACACCCCAACTATAAAACATGCTTTCCAATGGCGTGAAAAGTCTTGCCTAAATATGACTGCAAATCCACACAGTGTTAGAACTAAATTGAAAAAGCTTAAGACCCGAAGAATACAACCTGCTTTGGTATAGATTATAGGTGTCTTGGTGTACAACACATCGTACATGAAGCTCAGCTCTGCATCTGTGATGTGGAAGATGTCTTCTGGAGCATACTCATCTATAGACATTTGGGGTAGTGATTCATACAGAGGCTGGTAGAGCCAGTTCTCACGATGAGGCTTCAATGAGATAAAGCGGTAATACGCCTTCAAAATCAACTCTATGTTTGGAATATCCTCAGGAAGGAATCTGAATAAAGCAGGCATGTTGGCTTCTTGATCAATCTCTCGAATGGTGATTATGCCCGATCCTTTACTAAGAGCTGACTTTAGAGCCCAAACAACTTCTCCATGCTTGATTAGTCCAGATACAAGTAATGGCAAGTAGAGAAAAGAGAGTTCTGAATGTGTCCAACTCTTTATGATGATCCAAATCACCACAGCTACTTGGAGAACAAGGGTAAGCAACTGCCTCAGCCCCAATCTGTTATCTTCAATTGAGTATGCAGTTATGGCATCTGGATTTCCAATTTGCACCAGAACCAATGGTGCAAACAGCGCCTTCAGTTCACGTCTTATGTTGCGTTCGTTTGGATCACTTTCTGGTATTACTGTAAGCTTTCCTATGATCATTTTTTGAAGGGAAGCAGACAGCAAGTAGGTGAACCAAACTGTAAACCTTATCCTCATACCTGGGATGTCCTTTCTGCGGCTTCCATACACTGTGAGGATCACTTGGTTGGTGAAACTCAATAGTACAAGCATTTCCAGGCCCCAATTATCCCACAGATACTGTACTTCTCCTGGAATGAAACTTACATGCATGTTTTCTTGTTCAGTTTCTATCAATGGATCAAATGCTGCAAAAGAAAAGATATCCCCAAATTAGCTTCTCTGTATCTATCAAAAAAAAAAAAGAAAGTAAATGCACAGAACGTGTAAGGAGTTAAAATGCACGACCTGATCAACTCCTGATAGATTGAATTCAAAGAGATCAAAGAAATAGTTGTGTTTCGGTAACCATGAAAAGATGAACTCCCACAGAGGGGTGAAATGAAATCATCTAACGTTTATAATATTATGCCATAGGGTATTTTGGAACATGACTTTAACTACAGAATTAGTTTTAGTTTAATGTTAATTCTTAAACCAATGCACTCAGTGTCAGAAGAGATATGACTCTGAGCAGACTACAAGCAGGAGACAAAATTTGATGCTCAGCCAAATTGTCAGAAACCCTTTTCTTAAATTGTAAGATTATGTTTGTGTGTAGATACTTGCATAAAACACTTTGCATAAAAACATGCGACGTAGAACCTTGAGGATCCTTAACTTGCCATGTTTCTGCTGTTTCATGTGCTGCAATCGTGGATGCTTGCCTTAGTTATAGGCTAATAGCTCATTACCACTCATTCTGGATTTGCATTATTCTAGTTGAACTATTTTCTTACTCTATATTTCACACGGATCATGAGAAGCTGAGCACTTTTTTAAAGGGAAAAATTGATGGATTGTGTTACTCAACGAAACTTTGCAATATTGTAGAACAAAACAAAAGTAAGGTATTCTTGTAGTGAAGGTTCTATAATACAAATATTTTCTTATTATGTTACTTAATGATAGCAGGAATAGCAGCAATCACAATTAAGAAACAGATTAAGAAAAACCATAAAGCTGAAAATTGTTTGCGTGCTGCATAAGGCATGTCTGCTTTTAATCTTTTATTGACAGAAACCACTGATAAAACTGCAGCCATTAGAGTCACGTGACCATGGCAATGAAGCAAGTGGTTCTTGAGGTTGTGTTTGTCTCAAAGTCATTAGAGATTAAAGTCTGTGCTTGATGTGCAATTCACTCAATTTCAGCAATTATAGAAGAATTCTCCATCTTAACCTCATTAAATTATTATTATTTTGTATGTTGTATTTTTTTTTTTTCTCACTCATTTAATTCATCAATCATCTTGTAATTTGATATCTAAATTAAATTTAACCTATATTCTCCACATTGAGTTTACAATTAACTTTTTTAATGTATTTTTTAATCACTTTAAATGTTTTATATAAGTAGATATGTATATATAATTATTGTAAAAATATAATTATAATTACCAATATTGGTACATATGTATATTAAATAATGCTATATGCGTGTAACAATTAAAACATCCGTAAATTTCTTATTTATTTTAACTTCGTTATAAAATAATGTTATATCTAATTGAATCAATTTTTTCCTAAAACTTTGTAGGAGAAAAAGAATTTTAAAAATTAAACTTTTTATATGTTAAAATTTATTTATAATAAGCCAATTTGCAGAAACTTTCCTGCAGGTATATATTCACTATTTATTTTTTATATTTTTTTCTATTTGTGCCGCTTATCTTCAAAATTTTATGGTATAAAACTAATTTTTCTTCAGAGATAGATTTTATTTTCATTATACATATGCGGTGTGTTTATTTTTTTAAAAAATATATGTGGCTTTGTATTTCTCTTCATTAAGTTAAACTAATTATGTTTTGTTTAGATTATGAATTCATTATATTTCGTTCATTATTTTGATTTTAATTTTATTTATTGTTTGTAAATTTTTATATTTTCTTGCATCTGCTTACATGGAAGAAAATTAACTAAAGAAAAGTGAACAAAAAAATAACTCTTTATATCAATTAATTTAGCCAGTTTGCAAAAGTTAAAGACTCTCATAAGATTATCTACTTGTTGAAGAACCAATTTTGAAATATTTAAAAAAAAAATTGAGTAAGCTCAAGAAAGTGCAGGTAAGCTTGTGATAATTGAAGCAATGAAATACTGTTTTTTCATTATGGTTTGAGACAATACGTCTAGTTGTTTTAGAAACAATTTAATATGTTCTAATTAATAAGAATATTATGTAAGTGTTTTTATTTTTCTTATCACTTCTAACATATGCGAGTAGACAAAATCATTTAAAGAAATAATGTCATTTTGTTAAAGTATAAGAAAAATTCTCTAAAAGAGCTAAGTATTTCTTGGGTGAGAGAAATTTAACAATATAAAAAATTTACAAATATGATTTACTCTCTATTATTATACTATTGAGTGATCTAAAGATTTATCCTTTAGCAAAGAAGCTTAAGAACATGGAAGTTATGTCTATGATTTTATGTATAAGTGTTATAGTTGTTTTTTTGTTTGATAAGATTAATAGGTTCACAAGTAAAATCCTTTTTTTTTTTTTATGTTCTTTTTATGTTTTAGAACATAATTAGGTGTTGGTAATCTTTTATCTAGATTTTTTTGCATTCTTTTTGTTATGTATAAAGAAGATTTTAGTCAAATGATTCTTTTCTTCTATTAATAACACCATAATTCACACATATCTCAAAAAAAACAAAGATATGACGTGTCAAAATATTTATTAGTATTAGTAAGTAATTACCTATAAATCTAAATTTGTAGATAATTATCTGCATTTTTTTAAATAATATTAATAATTAATTTTATTAAAATTATTATTAATATTATTACTATCACTAATAATAATATTATTATCGATATTATTATTAACATTATATCATTAATAATATTATTTTTATTACATTTAATATTATATATTAATTTTATTATTATTATTGTTACTGATAATATTATTTACTATTAAATATTATTATTATTATTATTATATTTAATAATAATAAGAAGATGAATAATAATAATATTAAATATATGGTGTAGTGATTTGTAAATACTAATTTGTAGTAAATAATAATTCTTACACAAATAAAAACTTAAAAAATCAGACTGTAGGAAGCTAAATAATTTGATTTATATTATTAAGGGAATGATGCAAAATTACAAAAAGAACATCATGAGTTTGTAAAGGGAAAAAAAAAGTGATAAAATATGGTTATTTTGCATCTTCTGTTTATTTTGTTGTGCTCTTTCTTGAGATGCTTATTTTGTTTTCAACTACAACAAATAAAGAACTCGCCATGCATCCTCTCCCCCGACCATGATCACTGATCCAAGATCAGTTTTCCGAATAACACAATGCTCCTCTTGTTCGTTTCTGATCACTGTCTCACTATCAACAAATTACTGTTCCATATTCACAAACTGAGAAATATAATAAGCCTGATGAAAAAATAAATCAACAAGCAAAATCTTCTACTTCCCTTTCAAGACTCAAAGTCATCATCACAATGGAACATATGTGGCACAAAGCTGTTGAGCTCGCTGAACATGTTATCATCTCCTTCTCCATATCTATTCGAATCTTCACACTCGAAATAGGTCTGAATGTCATCGGGAAATCTGCACGGCAGCAGCTCAGACTCCGACGTCGGCGTCGACAAATCCGCGGCGGAAGTCATCTCCATCATCTCCTTGAACTTGGACGACTGAAGCAAAAGCCCTAGGGCTGACGTGGCGCCAGATGGTCGAGGCTGAGCCATTGTGGATTCTTGAGTCTGGAAAAAATTGAATCCTTGTTGCTCATTAGGGTTTGGGGTAAAGTTGGCCTCATAATTAGGGTTAGAGTTGACAGTGTTATCGTTGTTGTTGGGCTTAAGCCACTTGATGTAGCGGCTAAGGTCGAAATTGGTGACGGCGTTGAGTCCTCGATATTCAATTGCTGCCATGTCATATGCTGTCGCAGCTTCTTCTTGTGTTGCTGTAAATGTTCCAAAGATTATCCATTTAAATTAATTTTTCACAAATCACGACAATTAGTTCTACTAGCTAGAAATTAAATGATCAAAACTAGATATAGATTTGAGAAAAATCATCACATTTTATAATATTTTTTCTACAATTTTATAAACATTAAATATATATAAAACTAATTAAAAAAAATGTGAAGTAGGTGAGAAATTGATACTCACGTATACTTTAGTATAATAGTCGTCCCTTAAGATTATTTCACCAAAACTAAAAAAAGTTTTACACGTATTATATACCTTTCAGTTTTTTCCCTCCATATTAATTAAATTAAATTGTTGTACTTATATTAATTCAGAAGCAAATTATTTTCTGTTCCTAATAATTTATAACTCATTTATTCTGTCTCCATGTCAATAAAATTGTTAATATACATAATGTTAACCGTTCCATATTTATATTTCTCTCACTAATAATAACTACAAGTAAGTAATATCTCTTTCTTTTTCCTTTCTCAACATAAATAAAATTCCACTACTTTATTTTTTCTTTCAAAGAGTTGTTGATTTTGATTTTTTTTTTCTATATTTGTTTGATAAAAATTAAACATTACTCCGTAGTTTTTTTTAATGTGGAAATTTTTGGTGATGACTTAACATTTATTTAACCTTCCTTCTATAACTTTTAATTTGAAAATTTTAACCACAAAAAAAGAGAATTCGTTCTAAAATTTACATCAAAATATGTGTTAGAGTGTACAATATGATAGTTTTTCTTCAACTTTTCTTTATATTTTTTTATTTCTATTTCTTTGTAATGTCATCTAAATTTGTTTCCTTTAAATTTAAACTCAAATGAAAAGGATTGTAAATTTTCTTTATTGAAATTAGGCCACATTGGAACCTTTTCAATGTGATATGAATACTTTGTGTATACTAAAAATTTATTTAATGTTCAAATAATTTTTAAAATATAATAAAATTAAAAATAAAGTATAATTAAAAGAATATTTATCTTGATATTTTTAAAAATGACAAATAAAAATATTTTTTTTTTGAGGACTATTATAGGAAAAGAAACAATCTTAAGTTATTTTTATCCTAAAAGAAGAAGTGAAGATGAAGCGGTACCGTAAGTTCCCAGGTAAAGATATTTGTTGCCGAAAACCCTTCCAATCCGAGCCTCCCATCTTCCGTTATGATGGTGTCTGAACATTATCACAACAGTCAACAAATTTGAAAGAAAATTACAAATAAGAGATTATTTTGAACTTTAAGTAAAAATAAAATACTATAATATTTTTAATTAAAACTATAATGATAAAATAATTTTAGATGTCAATATATCATTATCCAAATTTCCATTACAATGACTCTGCTTATTTTGGTATATTGGTAAAATGGCTAAGGCCCCTAAAATCTCATTCTCACTAATAAACATAGTTTTAGTTATAATAAAATATTAAGACTTTGTTCATTTATATGATTTTTTTTAAAAACTAGTAGTAATTTGTAAAGAAAAGTTTGTTCTTTGTTAAAAATATTTTTTTTGAATTTCAAGAAATATAAGTTTTTCTAATTATATATTTTTTTCTATTTTTATTATACTTTGAAATTTTTAAAATATTAAATAATTTTTTAGTGGACACACACTTTATATCACATTGAGAAAAGGCCCTTTTCTCATGTCATTCGATGTTTTCTCTCATAATTGATGTATTTCCAACAAAGAAAATTTATAATCATATTTACTTGAATCTAAATTTAAAAAAGAAAACATCGAATAACATGAGAAAAGAGAAAAGTTTCCGTAGTTAAAATTTTCAGACTAAATGCTACAGAGGAAAGTTTTATTTTGGTAAAAAAATATCAAGTCATAAAAAATTTTCAGATTAAAATCTATGGATGAAAAATTAATCGTTATCAAAGAAATTAAAAAACAAAAAATTCAAGGTCATCAATAACTCTCAGAGAGATTAAAAAAAGGGGAAAGTTTAACTTTTTGTCAAACAAATTAAAACAAAAAATCTTCAACGTCAACAATAACTTTGAGAAAGATTAAAAAATTGAGCCGAACTTCTATTCATATTTAAAAAAAAAGGAGATAGTACGTGATAATTAGTGAAAGAGAAATGTCAATATAAAATATAGTACCAAGGGTTTGGTGAAACAATCTTAAAAAACTATAATACCAGAACAAAGGGAGTATATTATTTCCATTTTGTTATGCATTGAAAATTGTTTGAAAATTATATGAATAGATAAAACTAAGATGAATATAATATACAACTTAATTAAAATTACATTGAAAATAGAAAATTAAATTTTATGAAAAGACTATAAAAGGCTATTATATAGGAACCTAGGGAGTATTGTATTCCCTCCCTCATATTTTTTTCAATTAAAAATTATAATTTTTTATATTTTAAATAATATTTATAAGATATTGTATTTTATTCTACTCATTTCTCTATCACAATATATATATAGACTAATTAAAAAGTAGGTAAATGATAATAAAATGACAGAAAAGTAATTAGTTTTATTTTAAACTTAAAAAATTAGAATTAAATAAACATAAAAGTTTTTTAAAAACTGAACACTTAAAAAGAGGAGGAAGTATAATTTACTTTTATCCCTTTTTATAATTCCTTAATTAAAAACGGTTTATATAGTGTTTTAAAGCAATACAAAATAACAATTTTAGAGATAAAAAATAAAGTTTGATAATGTAGAGCAGACAAATAATATTTAATTATAACTGATAATACAAAAACTTCTTCTATTAATTTTGATCTATTTCTTTTGTAAAAATTAAGGAATAAAATAAATTTTTTAACTCTAATAAATAAGTGAAGCAGTAAACTGTATCTATCACAATAACTACATTTACAAATTTGCAATATTCAGATTTATAAATAAAGAAAAAAAATAGAAAAATAATTCTTTTAAAGTCCCATACTTAAAAAAAAAACAAAAATTGGAGGAATACTACCTTGCAACACCTCTGTACTTAGACACTCCACGAGAAAAACCGCTGCTTTTCCTGCAATTTATTTTTATTTTTTCATAAAGAATGCCAAAACAAGGTTTCTTTTCTACAATATTAATCTTGAAGCATAAAAGAAGCTGGAAGAGCTTTACCTTCTTAATGATCCAATGTACTCTTCCCGAGATTGACCCTCCATTTCTTTCACTTCATTCTGGTATGTTGATAACTACAATTGCAAGAAAAATGTGTTATTTTTCTTAAAATATTTTCTTTCTCACATTAACACATCTTAGTTACTAAAAATTATTCTTTTCTGAAGTATACTTTTTCTTTAAGTATAAAAAGAAAATGGAACTTTGGGTGAATTTTTTAAAATAATATCATTTCAGAGAAAAAAAAATTGAAAAGAAAACTAAGATGAATTAGCAGTGTTGTTCTAGGAGGAGAGAGACAGTACTGGAAAATTAAGAATGGTATCTTGACCCCAGTATTTCAATGCTGCTAGATCGTAAGCATGTGCTGCAGCCTCTTCATCATCATAAGCACCTTCAAGAACACAAGATTATGCTCCATTAATCACTCGAATATATAATACTTCAGTTTTTCTGCTCATAATATACAATATAATATAGACATACCGAGGTAGACTAACGAACGTATGTGAAGAACCATTGCCAAATCAAAAGGAAACAAGTTAGTGACTTCATCAAGGTAACTACACACTGCATAAAAAATTGAAAAGAACTAGCATGGATAGAAAAGGGCATGGAACCTTGTCGTCCTTTCTTGTTCTGTGACTCATTCCAGCAATTCTTGTCCCACAAATGAGCTTCATAGCGACCCGTCCATCGGTGCCTGATCTTACACAAACATGATAAACAAAATGTGAGAGGGAAAGGAAAGCAGGAAAATAACATCATGGTGATAACAAAGTTTTCTTTTTTATCAGCATGGTGATAACGAAGTGACCTAACCTAGTGACTCCTCTGTATATAGAGCTGCGTTGAGGAGGGGAATCTCTAGGGACACTTCTTCTCGTTCGTTTGACCTTGGTGGGGACAGTGTTGGTTACGTTAAGGTTGTTGTTGATTTTGTGTCTTTGCTGCTTCCCCATGGAAAGAAAGTGATGTGAAAGAAGAGATAAGAAGTGAGGGTGCAATGTTTTTGGTGGAAGAGAAACATGACTTGGTCATGAAATGAAGAGGATTTTAAAGTGAGGGAAAGGGAAAGGGGTTGGAATAGATTGTGCTGGCAATTACAGGGGATAGCCGGCAACGGATCGTTGTTTCTGGCCGTCTTCCAAACCGGCTCCACTGCTTTGTCGTTACTTCAACTTTCATTCTCATGTTATTTACATCAGTTTTCGTTTGTTTTGTTTCCACATGAACAATTATTCTCACTTTTCATTGTTTTCTATTCTTTAAAATATGTTTGTTGCTGGATTTGTAGTAAAATAATTTGATCCACCCTGAGAGATGACGCGGAAGGGAAAACAGTTGGGAGATTGTGATGACAGCTTGGTTGGATTATTGTTAGTTTTTTAAATTCTAGGGTTTCTATGTGTGCCATTTGAAGACTCTCGGTTTCTTTTCTTTTTAATCTCCTTTCACTTTTTTTTTTTCTTTCTTTTCCATTCTGGTTCGTGAATTAGTTCAATGCTGTCGTATAGAATAGAAAAAAACTGAATTAAGAAGTTGTGTTTAAGGAATCACGTTATGAAAGAAATCAACATCCATGACTATTGATTGTATTCAAGATTGTATCATGATTCTGATGAAATAGATTTTTTATATATATAGTTGAGCTGCAACAAAAAATTAGCATATGTAATTAGTAAATTTTATGTAATTTAAATCAGACAATAAATAAGTAAAGACATTCCTTATAAATTAAGTGATAGTATACACTAAGGCAGATGTACAAAATTAAGGATTGTAAGTTTAAAATAAATATAATATTATAAGCACGCTTAGTTTTATTTATTTATTTATTAAGAATGACAAAATTTAATTTACATACAGTAGCGTAGTTATTATTAGGGTTGATTTCTAATTGAATTTATATTTTGTTAAAGGGATTTAAGGTATTGATTTAATTAAGATATTAAAGTTTTATAGGAATGTCTAAGATGTTAATTTGATATATTTATAATATTATTTTTATAATATCCATCTTATTAAGGTGAAACTTTAAATCTGATATCAAAAAGTACTTATATTACTTCTGAAAGTTTTACCCTTTTGATAATCTCTTTGGAAATTACGTTTGTAATGGTGTTTATATTTGTCATGAGTATTTTCATATTTTCTTAAGCTTACATGTCGATAAGAAAAGTTATCTTTTAACGTTAGAGGTAAGAGGATTTTTTATCCTAGAAAAATAAAAATAGTAGTTTAACATAAATTATTATTTTTTAAATTAAAAGAAGTCAATAATGAGTAAAGAATAATATGTGTATGTGTGAAATTCCCTTCATTTATTTTTCACTTGTAGAATAATAAATAAAGTCCAGACTTCTAGAATAATAAATAAAGTCTAAAATAGAATAGATAAATAATTTACATTGTATATTATAAGAATTGTTAAGGTAAAAACTATATAGATAACAACCATAAACTATTTGGAGTCCTAAAAAGAAGGAATCATATGTGTGATATAGTGAAAATACTTCACTCAAATTAAATTATGGATATAAATTATTGAAAAATATAAAAGATATTTTTTTTAGTCTGACTTATGCTTAAATCTAAGTAGTTATCTTAAACCTTTGAGCTGAGATGATAAAAGGTACGTGTTTTAATTATAATCAACTAAAACAATATATATATATATATATATATATATATATATATATATATATATATATATATATATATATATA
>Ga0099824_1009191_pt1 | contig 12270 bp, 4 predicted proteins | sample SiratrowhiteBW_FD_76837 | JGI IMG/M metagenome (GOLD analysis project Ga0099824, IMG submission 76837) | Root nodule microbial communities of legume samples collected from California, USA - Siratro white BW | ecosystem: Host-associated > Plants > Roots > Nodule | place: USA: California... | reverse complement strand
TTATTTTTCCAAAATATTTTTTAACAATTTTTTATTTTTTTTTTTTTTTTTTTTTTTTTTTTTTTTTTTTTTAGAGTTTCTAGCAAACACATCTCACTTTCAAGTGTACATGAGTAGTTGTAGCTCTTTCACTAGACCTTCATAGTTAAGAGCCAACTTATGCCTTTTGAAGAATAGTTGGCACCACATTAGTGTCTTTTGGATGAGTTACCATGAGTTGCTCCTTAAATGAAGGAGCCACCTTCTAGATTTAAGGAATAAAAACCCATGTATGTTTTCTAATTTTAAGGAACTACTATGTGTTAGTCTAGATTAGGAGTTAATTGAAGAGATCGGGTGAGTTAACTCTAGTTTAAGTGATCCAAGTTGTCTCTTCTTATCCCTTGGATCCAACTTTATCGGTATAAATAGAGGTCTCATTCACTTGTAAAGTCACTTTTGAATTGAATGAAATTCTCCTTATGAGTTCACTTTGAAACACTTAAGAGTTTTCTATTTTTGCCTTGATATTATCTTGATAAGCTTTCTCGAGTGGTGAATCTTCCTATACTTATCCTTTGAAATTCATCACAAATGTGACATATGCTTTTCCATTTCTAAGTCTGAATCCATTTGTTAATTTCTTTTGCAAAATATTCATGTTTTCCATATTGTTTTCATGTATTTTTGTGACGTACGCGATACACTTGAATAGTAGGCTTAAACCTCCAATGAAAATATTGTTTTAATGATGTTGAAAGATGAAGATGGTGAAGATGTTTTAAGAGTTTTTAGAGTCTTTCACATAAAGTATTCACAAAGGTTTTAATTCAATACATAGCCTATGCTAAAATAAGTTAAAAGAAAATTATTGTTAAAAATGTGAAAAAAAAAGGTTTTATGACTTTGTTAATCCATCAAATTTTTAAGTAATTAATTAAATTATTCATGGAAGGTTTTGGAATAAGATCATTGATTATCATTGTAGTTGATCAATTAAACCAAAGAGCATATTTAAGTGTTTTTAGTGTTCTCACTATTTAACTAATTAAAACCTTGCATAATGGGTTAACTTGATTTTCTGTATTAAATACAAAGTTGAATTAATCTATTAACACATGTCATAATCAATTACTAACTTGAAATAATCTATTAAATGCATTTGAACTTTCTTTAAATCAACACTTTTTGAATTCTGTAAATAAAACTTTGGTCTTACTCTTCTATACAAGTGATATTATTGTGAATGACCAATTATTTTGAGATCATTTGAGCTATTTTTAATTTTCAAAGAGTGCTTTTAAGTTTTCAAATCAATAAGGATGTGTTGTGATATTGAATCAACCTTGTGTTGTGCTTTTGCTGTGAATTTTAGTATATTTTCTTTTTTTTTTCCTAGTTGCTAGAAGTGTTCCAATATATATCCTCTTGTGTTATCAAGAGTTGATAAGGTTTGTATTCTCTTGAAGTGTTTCAAGGATTAAACATATCCTTATGAGTGTATTAATTTAAGAGTTAATCTTATGATGTTTTACTGTGTTTATAATTGTTATTGTTAATATTTGTACAAACTCTTAAAGATAGTAAAATGTAATTATTCTAAAGTTGGATAATTGAGTCTGGATGTATCATCATTTTTAATCTAAATCAATTTTTAATTCGCAAACTATTAAAAGTGTTTTAAAAGAACTTCAAACAAAAAATATTTAAAAAAGTTTTAAAACTACTTCATCCCATTCTTTTAAGTTATCCAAAACACTTATTTTTTTCTAATCATAATGAAATATATTTCCACATCATATATTCTCCTAAGTTCCACATCACTACATATATTTAATACTTTAAACCCTTTATGAATTCAATTTTCTTATAACTATTGAAACATATGCTTTTCATTAAAAACTATTAAATATAAATTTATTAATTCTTTTCTATACAGGAATTTTTGGATAAGTTTCTTTAATAGGATTTCTACGATAAAAAAATAAAAAAAAATTCTCCCTAAGTTAAAATGAGTTAATACATAACTAATTTATTGAAATTCGTACTTAACTTATTTAAACTTTTATATTTAACTTTTGAATAACTTTATTAACTTATAAAAAAATCATTTCACTTTTTTTTTAATTTTTCTCTCTATTTTATGAAAAAGTCTTTTTATATTATTTTATTATTTTCAAAAACAGGTATCAAGCTAGGTGGTGTTAATTAGGACTATCATACAGTTTCAAACAAACAAACACAACTAGACTACATCAGCCTATTAAAAAAAAAGAGTCAACAAACAAAGGATTTTTTTTTTTCAGTATCAAATCAGGGAAGAAGGCCTTTGCACTAACTGGTGCTGAAATGAGCTGCACTTCTCAAGAATATAATTCCATATTTTCATCCTAGAGTAGAATTTCTGACAATATCTATTGTCATTTTTATTTTTGTTCCCAATTCAAAAAGATATTAGATTACTAGGCACACTATATTCATTCAATACTTCATAACGTGTTTCATTCTGTAATTATTTTGGACGTTATTCGCAATGAGTTCAATCATCATTTTTTGTGGAGCCCAATCCACATGTGTCTCATGAAAAGCCCAATTCATATGTTTGGATCATACAAAAGATAATTTCTCACTTCCATAATTTCTTCTTACACAATTCTGCATTAGAGTGAAATCACACAAATTATCTCTTAAAATTATTACATTTTCAGATAATATTATTCAGAATGTATTAAAAATTTCCAGAATACACATTTCAGATGTATTTTGGAAAAAAATATTTGTTCCGTGAATTAATATCCGCCATGATTTTTCAGAACGAATAACTCAATTTTGAAAATCAATTCTGAAAGAAATAAACTCATTGCACGTATATTCGCAATATGTAATCTTAAAATCTTCTAATACATTTGAAATAACATTTTTTAAATACAAAAAAACTAAAAAAAATAATTTTTCTGAAATTGCAATTTCCCATGTAAAATTTTGGAAAAAATAAATATTCCGAATTCGTCATAGTAAATAATTCAAAATTTTGAAAATCAATTCCTTAATAAGAGAAAATGCATTTTGAAATATTTTCTTCCCAAATATGTTTAAAATGTATAATCTGAAAACTTTTTAATACACTGTAAATAACATTTTCTAAAAATGTAATAACAGTTCTCTTACATAAGAAAAGAAGTTTCGAAAGACAAAAAATGAAAAGCAATGGAGCCCCAGGCGAGGATCGAACTCGCGACCTTTCGCTTACGAAGCGAACGCACTACCACTATGCTACGGAGGCAACTTCAATCCTATAATCATAAATAGCATATTTCTATAAATTATTAAAATTGTTTTTCAAAGGTCCAGTTTAACATATTTAGCCTTTTATTATGGATTAGTGATTTGGTATAGTGTTCATACCATTTAAATATAAAAATAAATATGCCTTTACTTATGTTAGAGATAAACTCACTTAACAAAACACTTACTCGTAAATGACAAGTTGAAAACCTTTAGTTAAAAGAAATTCAAGTCATCTTTAATTACTTATTATTTTATACAGTTGTATAAACCTTACATTTTTTCTCTATGTTTAAGTAATCCATTTTAGTGTTTAGTACATATACACTTTTTAATCGATTTTAGTTCCAAAGACAATATTTTCAATGCTTTTATTCTCTATCTTTAAAATTCATTGGAGACTAAAAGAGATTGGCAATAATATAAATATATGTTTCTAGTAAAAACGATTTTCATAAATTTTGACAAAAAAAATTATAATCATTGTTGATTCTTTTCATTTAGAATAAGAATGGTATTCCAACTATTTGAAAATGTATTTTCTTAATGTTTTGTTTGTACATTTTTTAATTTTTAAGTAAAATAATCCTATTAATAATGTTTTTTTTATCAATTTGTCTAATATGTTTGTTTAAAACATAAGCAGGTTTTAATTTATTTGAATAAGAAAATCTTGTCTATTTTTTAAATAATTTAGTTTCAAAAAAGTTGTTTATGTCCAAACCCATATTTTAGATTTAAATAATTGGACCAAATTAATATTTATTTCGATAGAAATTGTGATATTTTTAAATTGATAAATGACATGCATGTAAGACTTAGACATTGTAAGTACATCAAATTGAAGAGAAAAAAGAAAAAGAAATGAAGAATGTTAATATATGTTTTAAACAAAGGTCAGTTAAAGGAACCACTGAGAGGTAACCCTGATAAAAATAAATTTTAAAACTTTTCGACAAATAGTTACCTTATCCATAAAGCAATTGAGTATTAGAAATAATAAAATAAGGCAACGCCTCAAGATACAAATGGTAACCATAGAGTAAAAATCAAACGTATATATATGTATGTAAACGTATATATGTATGTCTGTATGAAATAAAAATTAGTAATCACATACTAGATCCCAATAGAAGCATTCAAGCTAGTAAATACATAAACGAAGTTATTATGTAATATTCTAAAAAATTATTGTCTATTGCTTTAATTTTTTTAATATCTTCAAAATAATTAATTAAAAAATAATAATTTATTGATATTTTTCCAAGAAACTCATTACTGAATTTTAAATAAAATTTTTATAAAAATTTATTTGATTTTAAAATACAAGTCGTCACTTCTATAAATTTTATATATATATTATCAAGTAATAATTACTGTGAAATAATTATTTTTTTAAGAAGTAATTTTATTCAACTCAACATCATAAACCTTAAACCTATAAAAGTGAAATAAAAGGTATAGATTGCAATTGTCTTCTCACTTTTAATTATAATTTTTGGTTTAATAATAAGTGTATATTTCAATACTAAGTTGAAAGAGGAGTTGAACGTGTTATTTTCATACTAGTTCACCAAACTATATCATAGTACCCTATGATAGGAGGTCAAGTTTTTTAAGGCAAAACTTTGACGGAGGTATTCTTAAAAGTTGAAACTCTACATACCTAAGTGATGGTGAACCATTTCCAGGACTGCAAACGAAAATAAAGAGGTGATAAAACTAAAGGTTTGATCAGGAGTTTGACAAGAGTTTAGACTTATTTGGATCTCCAAACAAATTTTAAGATTCAAATTTAACTTTGAAGAGATCACTCTAGAGTTTTTGAAACATCAAGAATATAGAAATTATATAAAATTTAACCTTGAAGAGACTTAATACTATAATCAATTTTTTGTGACAATATATTCTTTGTTTCATAATTACTATCATTCATTATTGTCTAATCAATTTTAAAGAACTACTATATATTTCAAATTTAACATTTTCAAACTCTAAATTTCCCATTGCATCAATGCCTAATCGATTAATTTAGTGTTTTAAATATTTCTTATTTGAAAATTTGAAGTAGATTTTCATGATAGTGAATTCAGAATCCTCGTAGTTATTTTTTCCTATCAAGAGTCTCAATATTCTTATTTCTAGATATCAAAATATTTATTCTTTTATATTAAACAATGTAATATTTTTTTACTCTATAATCATAATAATACATCTTGTATTGTGTTAAAACAATACTTTAATTAATATATTACTCGATGTAATTTGACTTAGGACATTGTTATAATAATATTCATATTAATCATTATTACATTTAATTTCTTATACACTTGTAATTTAATTTACGATGACACATTTCTTTTTATCAACATTGTTTACATTATTACTTTGCTGTTAACGGATTAAAAAACAAACTCACTTGAAGTAGTGACATTTTTATCAAAGAGATGCATTTATAAAAATAATTTTGATGTTTTCATTTCCTAAACAACTTCCTCTTCAATATTATTTTTATAACTTTATCCTTTAAAATTTTTACAAATAACTTCTATTTCGATTTCTTCTCAAAAAACTTCATTTTGAAATTTTTAACAATAACTTTACATTTTTCTGTATTTTATTTATTTATTCAATTCATAACTTTGATTTATTTTTTCCATCAAATTTTATTATATTTTTAATATTATTCTCATCAATACGACATATTTCAAAAAAAATTATGAACAAAATATTTACCCCTTACAACAATTATATAAACAAGACAGGTATACGTATAATTTAATAAACTAAAATTAATCATAAGAAACATATCTTTTTAATAAATACCTATTAAACATTTTTTTTCTTTTACTCTCTTCTCTTATCACATTATATCTTCCACAAATCTCTCAACTTTTTCTTTTTTCTAAATGGACATTTTGCATCTTGATTTATCCATAAACTAATTTAGAGAGTAATTGCTCCGAAAATTTGGACTCAAGAACTGAGCACATAGAATAAAATAATTCTGGCGACATGATTGAAAATTAAATCATTGAATTGCTTATTGAAAATTAAATCATTGAATTGCTTATTAAAATAAGAATCAACCAACTACTTTGGTTTAGTTTTTCCTACACCCAAACCAAACAATAAAAAGAAAAAAACAAAAAAAAAGTTCAATAAATAATTCAGTCAGCTTTATTTAATTCGTAGTCCCACTTTACTTGAAATCCAAGATTGGATCTAAAATATCCCAATTTACGTTTCACTTTCACAGCCTTAAAAAGCAAAAGGTAAAGTAAAGCTCCAATTTCCCAATATGCCATCATGCACTCGAACAAGATGAAAATCTTGTTTGTTGGCTTAAGATTTAAAAAAATAAAACAAGGCTTAATTTAGACATAAGTTAATTTGTAAAAACCTTTTTAATAATTTTTATAAAAAAATTATTTTAACTTATTATAAATTAATTTTAACTTATAAAAATATTATTTCATTTATTTATTTATTTTATGTTTAATAATTATTTTTTTTCGATTATCATGATAATGTTTTTAACTCTACTTTAATATTTTGAACATTTTCAATTTGGTCTAGTTAAAAAAAAATATTATAGTTATTTCTGTTAAATTAATGATAAGAATATCATTATAATAACACTCATGATGAGAGTCTAAATCCTTTATTGGTTAGTTTTTTTTTTCCATCTATCATTTTTTTTAAAACTCTGGATTTGATATATTTAATTTTTTTAATATATATTAAAATATCAAAATCAATACATTTTAAAGACACAGTAAAAAAAATCAATACATATTTTGCTATTCAATGAACATTTAAGTGTCATTCGTTGTATGTGTTATATATCAGTACAACAATGTAACTACCTTCAATTTGACAAAACAACAACATTAACTCCTTGAAAAATATCTTATAACAAAAACCTTATAGAGTTGTTCCAACCATATTCTTAGGTTGAGAGGAAACTAAATCTCCATGGTCTTGACTCTGCACATATTTTAGTGGAAAAAATGAAGTTTGAGTTGAAGGAGTAGGGAGTTAGATCCCAGCTTTTTGCATAGATGTTGTTGTGATTGAGGTGAATCTAATAGTGTACACATGATGATTATAGGTGGGGATGCTTGCTTGGAAAAAGGTAAAGCATAATGTGGCAATGAATGAGGGTTTTGGGTAATGTTAGTATGAGCATAGGTTAGTGATGATTGGTTTAGGTTAGTTGGTCCTGCCTGATAGAGTCCGGCACATCACATGTGCCTTCCTTAACTTTGTGGTGTGGGGTTATTTTGCTAGCTAGCTACCCCAGATATCATTATCACTTTCAATTTCTACCACATAAGTCCATGCAATTCTCCCTCTCTATGTATCTCTTCATGCACTTACAAAATCCAATAATTCAAAACAAATAAATAAAAATACACTTATCATTTCATTATGCCAACATGGGTCATCTTCTAAGTAACAGCTGGACTCATTTTCCATCAAGTATATATCCACCCTCAGGAAAAAAAAAATAAAAATAACAAGCATTATTATTGTAGCCACTTTTAGAAAAACAAGCATTATTTTTGTAGCCACTTAAAAAAAAAAGAAGAGTGCAGCATGTTTTATTAGGTATATGTTATTTGATAAATTGATCAATGACTCAAAAGGGTTGTGAGCAATACACTCCAACACATTTGCTACATGCATATTTCCTTCTCAAAAATGTATATTTTGGGAACTAAAATGATTAAAAAAGTAATGAATATATTTTGCTCTTCAAGATTAGATTTGGAAGGAAAAATATTATTTTATAAGTTGTGATGCAAGCCAAATTAATGTGATTTGATTTTTTTTAATCGTATTTTATTTAAGTTTTCTCTCAAATACTTAGGATAGACATTAAGAAGATTTAATATTAATGAGTTATAAATAAATTGATTTTTAGATAAAAATACTATTTTTAATTTAAAACCTTGAACTAATAAATTTGTAAATTTGTACCATATAATTTTTATCTCACTTATTTCTAAATTATATGTAAATTTTTAATAATCATCTGACACTCTCCTATAATAGAACTTAGATGCACACCCAGTCTTAATTTATCAGATGAATTCTAAAAAAGTTCTAAACAAATGCAAATGCTAATAAACCAAAATTCCAATTAATTAAAAAGCATTAATAAATAGTATGCACAAGGTTTAAAATACTATCAGGAGATATTTCAATTTTAAAATATACAAGATAAAATGCATGCAAATTTAATTATTTCAGTTAAATTTCTTTCATTTTAAAACTTTTTAATAAAGCGATTTAAAGCTCTCGTGTTTCAAATTATTTAATGGGATAAAATAATTTAATTCTTGAAAAAAGAAATATCTACTTAATCCCATCATTTTAAATGTGACTAAATTTTCTTGTTCTCATTTGTAGCTGATTTGCTGTTTTGATGCTCCTTTTTTTCATGATTTCTGATCATATATTTTAAAAATCTACCATTTTAGTCCAAATATTAATTTTAGATACGCTATTTGTTTCTTTATTTCTTATATTTTATTTGATTAAATTGTTCCTTAATACGTTGAATGAATTTTAGTTTTATTATTCAATTGATCCAAAATAGAAAATAAATGTTCGTAAAATTGGTGATTGAATAAAAAATTATATTTTTTAAAATACAAGTGCTAATAAATTAATTGGACTATAAATTCTGATTAAGACTTAAAGAAATACTATTAATACATTTTACTATTTAAATTTAATATCTAAATAGAATATTTTAAATTCATTTGAAAAACAATTTTTCAATTAAATTCCTGCTTCAAACTCCTCATGATATTAATTGTCCATTAGTGATTTGAGTGGCATATTGTAGTGTGAACACGAGGGCTCACATTTTATATAATTTTTTAATAATAATAATAATAATAATTATTATTATTATTATTATTATTATTATTATTATTGGAGATGCTGGAGGTAGAAAACAAATGAGTTATTTGGACATTTACGGGGATTAAGGGGTCCATTGGAGCGTCAATTATTTATTCTTTTTCGAATACTTATATTGTTGACATATTTGAATGAAAATAAAAAAAACTATAAAATTAAATTTTATAATTAAAATTAATTTATATACAAATTAATAATAAAAGATTATGAGAAAATTTTTAACTGAAAAAGGTTAATTGTTTTATTTGAGAATTTATAGTGAAAATGTGTAATTGTACATTGAAAGTAAAAGAGTAAAAAGCATAGTGTAGGGGTTGTTGGGAGAATTGGAATGCAATAGGGATAGGTGGGGAGGCATGTGGCCGAGGAATCTGACACGGAATTCCCAGTTTCCTTCACTATCGGACTTTTCCATCATTTGTTCTTTCCCCTACCCTCTCAAATGCAACCTACATACTTAGCTATAACACAAATGGAATAATAGCCATTTCTAGATACTTCCACCTACCAACTCAATTATACATCAATACTTTTATTTGTTTTTTAACATCAAACTGCCATTGTTATCAACTTAGTTATATTATTAAGATTAAATTTAACATCTATAAATACAATTTAATACCTATAAGTATCACAGTTTATCAATTTGATTCTTACGTATTAATTTCTTAGGATATTTTCTATGTAAGATACTTATTTGGGGTATCTTATGATCCATTAAAACAATTTAATATAAGGTGGCTCATATTGAAACAATTTGTACATAAATTTAATATTCTTTTTATGTCATAGATATTGTATATTGTATAAGTTACAAAGCTAAATTATTTTAAGATATCAGAACTGTATGCTCCAATAAAATAAATATTATGATATTTTTAACTAAACCAATTAAAAGATTACTAATAAAATAAATTTTTAACTAAACCTATTAATTTTTAATTATAACTTTTATGTTTTACTATTCAATAGTTATTTATAATTACTTTCTACATCCTTCATTATGTCAAATTATGTTTGGTTATGAATGTTTTTCATTGAGTTATGAATCTTTTCCTTTAAAATTACAAAGTCATAAACCAAAGTCACACCATAAGTTAAGTGATTTCATTACTTGAGTGTTGATTATTTAAAAGGAGAGATAATGGTCTCAACATCTCTTTTACTTAAATCTCAAGTCATAAAATAATATATTTTATCGTTTGAGCGTTTATATTGATGCTTAAAGGACATTGAGTAATGTATGCAATAATGACGCATTGCTTAACTGATATTAACCTAGAAACACATATTCCCATCTTTAACAAATTTGAAAACAACTTTTACTTCATATACCATGCAATATTCATCTATACTACCAACTTCACCAATTTATATCTCATTATAATTATCTATAACACTTATTTATACTCCCAATACTTAATATATCATTCATTAAGCTTGGTAATAACATTTTGATTATCCCACAAACTAATGCATAATCATATAATTCAACATCTAAACAAAATATCTTATTGGATAAATATTAAAATTAACGCCTCTTATCTAGAAATAATATAGTTACTAGTTATACAACTCTATAATCCAATAATTTTGTTATAAATGAGTAAAGATTTAACTATTACCCACACAACTAACATATTCTTTCTTAATAAAACTCATATTACCTCCAAATTCCTAATCTCACGAAAAAAAAAAATATTGAACCAAACTTACATTAATCAAGATTTCAATCGCCTTTCTTGATAAACTCCTAACTACCTATTCATAGATATACTTTTATTATAAAAATAAATTACTTCTTAACTTAAAAATTTTGATGAAATAAAGAATAAACGTCTTTATAACTTATTTACAATTGTTAATTTTTATCCACTAAAATTTTATCTCTAAAATAAATTTCATTTCATGTGTGTTTGATGAAAATTTGTATACTAATTAATTAAAAATTTCAAATAACAAAAGAAATAAAATGTTATAGTGTTCATTTTATTTAAGACAGTAATGGTATAATTTTTAATTTGAATATGTCAAAATTTGTACACATTAACTAAAATTACTTGAACGAGATACATTACATATGCGAGTGTGTGTTTTGGATGAAAATTTATATATCAATAGATTTAAATTTTTAATAGAAAAAAATAAAATGCTATAGTTTTCTTTCTATTTAAGCTGGCAATGTATAATTCTCAATTTACGTATTTCAAAATTCTTACATGTCAACTAAAATTAATTTAATATGAGACACACTACATTGATATAATTAATTTGTAAAATCATATTAAATAAACATGTTTGATTCTTTATGATTATGAACACATATTTCATTCATTACATCCAAGAAGTGACATATTTGAAATAATCAAGTTGTTTAAGTTTGTACATTGAAATTAGTTTTATAAGTTTATTATACTATATTAAAATAAATATTTTAAATGTTTTTCTAAGATAAAAGATTATAAAAACAATGAAAGAAATATAAAAACGATAAATATTTAGAATCTTTAAAAAAAGAAGATGCCTGTAAAGCTTTCAAAGCATTGATGATAACCAATTAAGTAATCAATTTGGAAAGTGAAAAGCAATAAATAATGAACCAGGAGTAATGGTAATGGAAGATAAAGTAAATGATTAAAAAAGTAAATAATGGAAAATATATATGACAATAAATTTAATGGTAGGAAAAAAAATAAGAAGAAATTACTAATAAGAAAAGAAAACTATAAAAGAAACCATAAATTGATAATCAAGAATATCATTCCTAATTTTTTTATTTTTCAATTTTAAACTATTTTATTTATTAGTAAAAAATTTAATTCCACCCCACTTAATTTCAACCAATAAATCTTTCATATAGACAATGTATTCGAACAATTATCTATTGTTACAATTTTACTTAATACCAACTTACATCTTCAATTTACAATTATATAACTATTCATGTTAATCATTTTAATTGATAAAATCATTTTTACCAACTTTTAAATATATATATATATATATATATATATATATATATATATATATATATATATATATATATTTTTTTTTTTTTTTTTTTTTTAT
>Ga0099824_1009190_pt1 | contig 12271 bp, 8 predicted proteins | sample SiratrowhiteBW_FD_76837 | JGI IMG/M metagenome (GOLD analysis project Ga0099824, IMG submission 76837) | Root nodule microbial communities of legume samples collected from California, USA - Siratro white BW | ecosystem: Host-associated > Plants > Roots > Nodule | place: USA: California... | reverse complement strand
ATTATTTAATTAAAAAATTTAAATTTTATTATATAATTTAAAATTTTTTTTAAAATTTATAATAATATTTTTTTAATATTTAATTTTTTTTTTTTTTTTTTATATTATAGCATGGGGGACTAAAGTATGGGAGTGGTTGAAGAATGAGTTGAAAAGAAGTATGTCTACTGTATTGTATCTGTTCCAAGCAGGCTATACGTGATTGAACTTTTTGCTGCTCTAACAACCTTATGCAGGTAAGAAAAAAAAAATCAAATGGTATCTAGGTTTACCATTCTTTTTCACGGATATTGCTTCCTGCACCTTCCCATTTACTTCCTGCATCATCAGAATATGTGAATAGATAGCCTTGTTAATGAAGATAAAAAAAAGTTAAGATATACTGAAAAACGTTTTTTAGCAAAGATTGGGTTGTGGAAGTGTGAAATCTTTTACGGAAAACATTTTCAGTAAGAGGTTTTTGTATTATGAAATTTTTTTTTCTGTAAGAGAGTTTTGTATTATGGAAAACATTTTTCGTAAGAATTTTTTGTATTATGAAAAAACATTTTCCGTAAGAGGTTTTTGTATTATGAAAAACGTTTTTCGTAAGAGGGTTTTATATTATTGAAACTCTCTCTTACGGAAAACCTTATTTGTAAATCACTTTCTCACTTTCATCTCCATTACGGAAATACTTCTCCGTAAGCATTTTTTACACCCTGGCACCACTACAGAAATGGTTTTCTGTAAGATGATTTCTCACCCCCATAGCCTCTACGAATTTTGTTTTCCATAACAAAATCGCTTTTAACCTATTTCAGTAATCCCTCTACACCCTTACAACAGCCATTAAAGTATCCAAACATAAACCTATTTACCTCAAAATACTGCCAGACAATCTTCTCTTCTACCACTTACGTCCACCAACACTGTCGTTGCTGGAAAATGCAGCTGCAACAATTTTACCTTTTCTATTTCTGACAGACAATTGTGATATATTATATGGCTAATGGGGTGCAGGAAGAAATTTCCCTTTTTCACCCTCAGTTTTTCTATGTGTACCTCATGGAGATGGTGAAAAGATCTAATTGTCTCTATTGTCCTTCCCATCATCTCACCCTTTGTCGCTACTCTTGCATGCATTGTGTCATGGAACTCATCGAAGAAAATGTTTTGGATTGCGTAATTTAAAATAAGGTTTGCATCAAATTTTTGAATTATGCAATTAGAAAGATAGTTTTAAATTACATAACATAAAAGTTTTTTTAGTGAAAAAAATAATTTCTGAATTACATAATTTAGAAATTATAAAAATTTATGAAGAAATCGAAAAAGACCTTTGGAATGTGTCTGGAAGTCACAAAAGCTCATGGATTACACAATTTTAAACTTAAAAAAAAAATTAAATTTTGTAAATAAGAAGTTTTCTTTTATGAAAAAAATACTTTCCAATTATATGATTTAAAATTCAAAAATAATTTTTGAATTACACAATCTAAAATTAAAAAAACTTATGAATTGTGTAATTCAAAAGTAAAAAATATAACTTCTAAATTACATAATCTAAAAATAAAAAGTTTCTGAAGTACACAATTTAAAAGTAAAAATAAAAAATCATATAATACAATCCGAACATAAAAAAATACTTTCGGATGGCACAATTTTTCACAAACCACAAGGACATAGTGGAGATTTTCATATATATGAGGATGAAAAAAGAAATTACGAGGTGTAAAAAGAAATCCACTAGATTCGGGCACAATCGTTAGTTTGGTATCCAAAGTTCATTGATTAATTACAATTATTTACCAACTTTTGCTTGGTCATGGTGGGGAAACATTCTCTAATTTCTTGTAAATATAATTTTCTTTCGATAAATTATTCTATTAGTTTACCAGACGTAAATTAGGGTAAAATTAGTATTTTAATTTATTATAACAAATACAGTGTTACACAAAAAGTTAAGAAAAATAAAGATTTGAATCTTCTCTCATCTTTTTTTATGAATGATTGACTCTTCTGTAACTGAAAATTATAAAATCCTGTTATATATTCTTTGTTTTAATTTTTTTTAAAAGAATTTGTTTAACAAATACTTAGATGATATGAATATAAGGATGAATATACTCATTACATGAAAAATTATAGAAATGAAATATAACTTTCTATAAAAGGTAACAAATATATATTTCTTTTAGGACAAGGATGATGTAGTCAAATACGATGTTGTATAGTCATCGGTTTAACTTTTTCAATGTCTAAAATATTAATTATATTAAGAAATCATGATAATCACCTAATGCTTGTATTGAGTTTTAAAACATCTCCTTATTAAATATAATAAATAATTTAAAAAAAAAAAACACTAACTATTATTCTCAATATAGTTATTACAGTTTATAATGTTAAAATTAAAAAGGATTTTATAAATATATATTTCATTTTATTAATATTTATTTACTACACTTTTAAATACTTTTATTTTTCAATTATTTAAAAATTTAAATAATCAAGTTACAAATCATTTAAGAATATTATTGTCGCATGATTCAAAAATATATTTTACAGTACAAATAGTAATAGTAAATCTAAAAGGAGAGAAATAAATGGTGCTAAAAACTAAGTAACAACTAGTGAAAGAGACACCAATATATTTATATTTATAATTGAAGACTAATGAAAATTACTTTTATCTATAATTTAAAACTAATGAAAATTACTTTTCCAACCCTTGATAATTTAAGTTTGGTAATAAAATAATTATAATTATTACCTAATTACTTTTAGGTTTATTTTTTAATACTGTGTTTGGATAGATGGTTCAATTGTATATGCAAATAGATTTGAAGGTAGATGATTCACGACGATTAATAAAGTGTGATTTGTAAGATTGCAAAAAGATGAAATTTTCGATTCTTATCACAATTTATTAATTTACAAATATATCACTCCCTTTTGAATAATTTTTCACTACGTTAGCAAATAACTTAAAAGAATACTTGATGAATAAATGAAAAAAAAAAAAATTGCAGGTGAAACTCAATTAATTATATACACAAATAATCAGTCACTTAAATTAGTATGGAAAGTTTAATTAATTATGTATACCAATAATCAGTCAGTTAAGTAAATAAATTATGTTATATTTATGATGTAATTGATTACTTATAAAATTTATAATATAAGGGATTAGATTAATCAATTATGTTATGACATAACCGATTACATCATCAATGTAATCGTTTATCTATATAAAATAATAATAATAATAATAAATTAATAATACAAATAAGAATAATAAAAATTATAAATATTAATTATAAAAATAGTAATAATTAAAATAAATTTAATAAAAAATAATAATTGAAATAAATTTATTAAAACAATAATTAATTAATTAATTTTATAAATAAATAATTATATTTTATTTAAAATTAATTTTAATCATAACAATAAAATTATAACCTTAAAATTTTATTAATAAAACACATGTAAATTATCAATCATACCTATTTTATCACTCACAAATCTTCACAATCTTTTCACTTAAATTTTCTTATCTATTTCTTTTATCTAAATAATCCAATTTACTACTTCTAATCCTTTTAAATCTATACAAATTCAGTTCCTCAAATCTATACCAATTCAATATCCATCCGTCCAAACACAGCACTAGTTTAGTTTTATAATTTCTCTTTGCTATGTAAATACTATATATATATACTAAGCATCGCTCTCCTTTAAAATAGTTTTCTTCTGCAGTTGACACACACCTTTCTCCTCTACCACGCCTTAGCAATACTCATCTTATGTTTAGACTTTTGCTGTTACACGCCTTAGCAAATTCTTTTATTTTTATGAAACCAAGTTAGAATTCATCATATTCTGCCTTTCATAGTTACCAAATTATGATGATTTTTTAAAAGAAATGCAGCGCCTATATTCAATTAGGCACAACTTAGTTAACTGCTAAACTGAATACTAATACAAGTCTCTGCATTTCTAGAACACAGGTTTTGAATCGCATAACACAAATTTGGTGGCCTTTATTTCATTCCCTAGAACTGCATTTTTTTTTTTCTGGTGCTAGTGTTTCCAAATAACATGAAAAAAAGCCTTTGTTAAGACAAAGTCAAAGTTCCAAATTTTGCATGATGCCGTTAAAGTTTCCATAAACTCTTATTCTCCCACCACAAAATTCCCAATAACCTCATTGTTCAGTCACAGCCACTTTAAAGTGACAAATTAAACATTACAACCCTAGTTGATGAAGGACTCAAAAGCATGTGAAAAACTAGGATTGAAGGTAAACACCACTTTTCCCCAAGCATCAAAGCAAAAATTTAGACTAAAACATCTGAAAATACATGGAAAAAAAGATAAACAGAATGAGAGAGATGGATATATCACAGGCTTCCTCTCCCTACCTAGTAAGCATAAATAGTTTGGCCTTATCCTTGTCTCTCCGTTCCTTTAAAACATTCAATTTTGGCCCTTTTTCTATCTACAACTTCTTGTGTTGTTTATTACACGGTGTAATGCTGCTGGATTGTGTCAATGTCCAAACCTTTCAGCTTCACCACAGACTCAACATGTCCCTTAAGTGTGTGAAGCTCACGAAGCCTGAAAAGGGTAGGTCAAAAAGACAGAAATTTCATGTATTAGTTCCACGGAAAGAAATGAATCAATTATACAGTTATTAATATTGTGGCTAGTCTGAAAAAGGGTAAGTAAAGTTAGTAATTTTTTTCATCAAAATCACATATTCTTTACCTTATCATATAACATGATTGCTCATTTTAGAGAAATTGCACTACGTAATTGCCATGATAACCTTAAAAAATGTGGTTGCTTACCTTGCAACTTCAGCTCTTCTCTTGGCCTGCTCAGCAATCTCAGACAGTTCTCTATAACTGCTCTTCTCATTGAAGATGCTAGAAGTTTCTGGTGGTTGAAGTCCATGAAGGGTCCTCTGAGCAAGAGCCCATTGAGCTTCCCTCTCCTCTTTACCATAGTCTTTCTTGGTGGTGAAGGCAGTCTGTCACCAACAATTTGAAACAACAGTATCAAATCTGAAACCTATTCAAAGAAACTTCACAGTTACAGAATAAGTAAAAGTGAATGAACTATGTAAGTACCTTGTTCTCAAGGAGATTCAACCAAGCTTTGCCACTCAAGATGTAGCGGATGGCGAACTTCATGACGTCAAGGGGGATATAGAAGACAATACTGTAGAGCCATATCACTCCTGCCCAACCCCAACCAATTCCTTTGATCCTTGCAAATCCCCAGTTTGCATACACTGCTAGTAATGTAGCAATCTGCAAGACCATAAGCTCAAAACATCAACCCAACCTTCTCTCATAATTCTTATAATGAAACAATTAACACTCTAAGATGATCACATTTCAGTTCCATAAATCCAACTCTAGCAGATATGATGGAAGATCATCATCCTTACCAGCTGAGCAATAACGAAAGCGCTCACTAACAACAATCCAGGGCGTTCAATAAAGGACCAGCTGCGTGAACGGGTTACAAATATCAAAGCCTGGCTAACTATACTGACTTGTAGATACAAAGCAGCGGTCATTTCATCTGGACTGTGATCAATTGCTCTAACTCCAAATTTATCCTTCAGTGACAATGAAGGGAGGGATTGGTGTCAGACATTTGAGCCAAAACAAGAACATTAAAATGCAATGTGGAAGCAATGAAAGGTAAAAGTTTCTTACAGGGAAGAACCTAGTCTCTTTCATTGCCCAGAAGAATATAACAGTCATCAGTGCCAAGTAACCTCCTAGCACAATCCCAGTAGCAAATATTTCTCTCAGTTTCCAGCTATCAGGTAGGGGAGATGGCTTAACCCTGTCCTTTGAAATTGTCATGATTGTTCCTAATAGTTTGACAGTACTGATTAGATCACGGTTCTCAATTATCGTAAAAGAAGGTATCAAGTATATATTTCAGATAAGTAAGAATTTTACCATCATTCAGGATGGCAATAATCAAAACCATAAAAGGGGAGAAGTCAAATTTCCAGATCAGTGCAATGAACATGAAGCCAAACTGCATCGAGAAAGAGAAAATCCAAACTGATCAATACTCATTCCTTGACTTAATGATTTACTTATTTAATCGCAGTAACACTCTCTACTTACCACTATACGGATTGTGATAGATACTGCATATATCTGAAATGAAAAGATAAAGGCATCGGGAGTTAATTTTCAACATCTTAGCTGGAAAAAAACACAAGTATACCAAGAAAGAAGAAGCAACAAACCGTATAGTTCTTCATTCTTTGGAAAATAGCTCTGCTAGTTAAGACTGCACTTATAATAACACTCAATCCAGGTTCAGTCAAGACAATGTCAGAAGCACTTCTTGCAGCATCAGTGGCATCGGCAACAGCAATTCCAATGTCAGCCTTCTTCAATGCAGGAGCGTCATTGACACCATCTCCAGTCATTCCACAGATGTGCTTCCTCTCCTGCAACTTCTTCACGATTTCGTATTTGTGCTCTATAGTACAAAAAATAGAATATAATAAGGATATAATGAACTATCTGTTACACATTTTTAAACAAGAGTAGAGGCAAAAGGCAATAGTAAGAAGATAATAGTGAGCTGATTCAAGAGTACAAACCTGGAAAAACTCCAGCAAATCCATCCGCCTTCTCAATCAGCTCTTCTACAGGGAGTGCGGCAATACTTGCATCTTTGTCCTGACCAAGCAATGAAGCAGATGGATACATATTTGTTCCCATTCCAAGTCTCCTTCCAGTTTCCTTAGCTATGGCAAGTTGATCACCTAGGGGGAAGAACAAAATTTATGATATTAAATTAAGAATGTCTGATAATAAACGTTGCACTTTATTGCTAATCTAGTCTTCCTACAGATACTGGAATGATGGAGATTAGTTACCAGTAATCATCTTAACATTGACACCAAGGTTAAGAGCTCGGCGAATGGTTTCAGCACTGTCATGCCTAGGGGGATCAAACAGTGACAACAAACCAACAAACTGCCATGGAGCACCAGCACTTTCTTTTGTTTTCTCAGGAACTTCCTGTAGAAGTATCAGTGAGTAAACATGAAGGCTTACTTTAGTGAAGGGAAATGAAGGTTTACCAAAAATTAAATTCAAACATGAAGACTAGGTAGCTATTAAAACCTGTCTAGCAACAGCAAGTGAACGAAGCCCTCTTTCTGCAAACTTGTCAATGATAGCATGGACCTTCTTCTTAGCATCGTCCCTGAGGTTACACAGGGTCATAATCTGTTCACCAAAATAAATACATCAGCACCAATGGAGTAACTATAAGTCTCACAAATTATGAACAAACTGATCAAGGTTACCTGCTCAGGGGCACCTTTGCTTGCCCTGTGCCAGTTTCCATTCGCATCAATGTAAGTCAAAGCAGTTCTCTTGTCAACAGGATTGAATGGTAGAAAGTGCACCTCTCTTATCCCAGCCCTTGCCTGCACAAGGCATACATACATATTTTCACATAATTCATGCCAGAATATTTCTATAATGAACTCAAGAACAGTAAATGATGAAATTGAAGAGATATTTAGAATGCATTTGTTTAAGATATTATCCAGAAACAAAGTGCTAAAGAAATGGCTTTCGAAATATCTTGGCTTGTTTGCTAAGATTTTAATTATCTACACATTCTTAAAATCATTCTATTTTAGTAAATAGGCCAAACCTCTTTAGGATCAGCAAGCATTCCAACAATGGCAGCATCTATGGCATCCTGGTTTTCAGTCCTGGCAGCCCTGGCAGCAAGAAGGATGACATGATCCTTGTCCACACCCTTGGCAAAGACTTCAACTAAGTTCTTGTCAACAGTGAGTTTGTTGAGGGTGAGTGTTCCTGTCTTGTCACTGCAAAGGACATCCATGCCTGCCATTTCTTCAATGGCAGTCATTCTCTTGGTGATGGCACCTTGCTGAGAGAGCTTGTGAGAACCAATGGCCATTGTCACAGACAACACGGTAGGCATAGCAATGGGGATACCTCCAATCAAGAGCACCAACAGGTTGTCAATTCCATCCCTGTACTTGCGGTGCTGAATTGGGTACATCACTATGATCTCAGCTAGCATACCAACCGCAATGGAACAGATGCAGAAGTTCCCAATTGCTGTAAGAACCTTCTGGAAATGTCCAACTTGGTTGGTGCTATCCACCAAGTGTGCAGCCTTTCCAAAGAAGGTATGCACACCAGTTGCAATCACAACGGCTTCAATTTCTCCTTGCTTGCAAGTTGAGCCAGAGAACACTTCTTGCCCTGGATGCTTGGTAACTGGAAGAGACTCCCCAGTGAGTGCTGCTTGATCAACCATAAGAGGATCACCCTCTAGAAGACGAGCATCAGCAGGTATAATGTCACCTAGCTTGATGCTGATGATGTCTCCCGGGACTAGAATTGCAGCTTCTTGCTCACTCCATTTACCATCTCTAAGAACCTGCAAAAGCATGAACATTTTTGTGAGACATGGACACATGTTTAAACTAGTACATTCTTAATGTCATATAGTTGGAAGACACAAATTTGAATTGTGTTACCTTTGTTTTAGGAGCAAGACCAGCCATAAGAGCAGCAGCAGCATTTCCAGCATTATTTTCCTCAATGAAACTGATGGTGGAGTTGATCAGCAACAAGCACACAATACCCACAAAATCTTGCCAATCTGGAGGCTTCCCTTCACCGTTTGCAAGAGCAATTGCCATAATAGCTGCAGCCTCCATGACCCATGAAAGTGGATTCCACATGAACCCAAGAAATTTGAGGAACTTGCTTTCCTGTGTACATCATTACATTTACAACTATTATCAATCAGAAATTACACTTAATCATTGTACCTAAACATGTTAGCGATTATATATCATAAAGTAAGAACCTTCTTTTCTTCTAGTTTGTTGGGTCCAAATATTTGAAGCCTGTTCTCTCCTTCCGTGGAGGACAAACCTTCCCTGGTACATTTCAATTGCTCAAACACTTCCTCAATTGGAATACGTTCCTATAAACACATCAAACACAGTGTTGTTAGAAAAAAAAATAAAAGTCTCCTTAATTAACAGATTCCTCTTAATATGTAACTAAGCTTTTGCTTCCATAGTTTTTTGGATCAATGACAAAAGTTTTCCTTCATTTCCTTTCTTTGATAAGGGATTATTATTGTACATAACTGAGATCTTTTAGTAAACAATGATGTGCATATTATGAATCAATCAGATTCATATTTCCTTTCAATATTTTATGTTTCCAAAATTTGGTAACCTCACACATGCATACAAGTACAATCATAACATGAAGAGGGGTGACGGTGGTAGTGTAGGACAGTTGGACTTCTTCTACAATATTTTGATAAAAGAAAAAAATTGAATTTGATTTAACATATATACATTATCCACACTACACATACAAACAAAATTATTGTACTTTATTTGAATTTTTTTTTTTTGCGCAGTCTGAGTTGAATTAAATTAGTGGTTAAAAATAAATTAAAGTTCTTATTATAAATCAATTCAGAAAATTGAAATTTTAATTTTGTATATACTTTTATAGGATAATAAAGTTATGTTAGCTTTTTATATGATCTTTATGAGGCTACTATGATCTAACTTTGTCTTATTTTATCTTTCAAAAGAATTATCTTCAAAAATCCAATTATAGTCAAATCATGCCAAATGCTGCACATGCCTCAACAGGGACACAACACTGCGAGTATGAACCAGCTTTCCTTGACTAAAAACCCATAATCCTAATCCTATTCGTTGAAAAAAAAAATATATAAATAAAACCCCACTTCAGAACAACTTGCTCAGCCAAATAATAATAAAAATCCTTATGAACCACAAGTTTCAAAGATGTAACTTTAAACCCCCATAAACAAAAAATATTAAAAACAAGAAGTACTATAAAAGCCACTTTTAAGTATTTAATGAAATAACATGTTTTATACCTAACATGCAACTTTAACATGGAACTGTCCATTAGAATAATATTAGTTACAAATTTTGAACAGTTGAAACATCAATTTTAAACTGAAAGAATCTGACAGTAATTATTTCAGCCTCTTTAATATTTAATGAATGTTTAAAGACATAATTATTTCAGAAAAGATATATTATGGGAAAGTATGAAGTAGAGTGGACAGTACAGCTATCTCTCCATGTGATTGGCGCCTGATAACAGCTTTCACATGTTGGACAAGTTGGGGTCCGTTTGGTCTCTATTTAATTAAAATCACTTTTTCTTTATTCTATCATTATAGCAATAGACACCTAACAAGCTGAAACTTCATAGTGAGGGCAAAGTGGTCAATTCACAACCCAACCCATTCATGAATCCAAACAAGCATGGACCCCCCCACTGTCACAACCGTTGAATCTGAGACTTACTATGAAAACGGTTAATCCCAAGGGTCATGATCCACACAATATTTTTAAAAGGCCAAAGTACCACGGAAAAGTACTTTAAATTCCTTCCCACCAAACAAGGCATAGACAGAGAAAGACACACACATGAAAGATGAAGTGATAACAAAAATAACAAAAGAATAAAAAAATCACACCTTTTTATTTTAGTAAACCATATTAAATTAATACAAATTATTCATTTTATGAAATAAAAAATCTCTAAAAGATTATTATACAGTTTTTTTTAAGACCCTTTTAAATTTTTTATCTTTCAAATAATTTTAATCAATAAAACATGCCTTAAAGAAAGTGATAATACCAATCCTCCATGTACACCAATATGAACACACATGAATTAATTTTCTATAGACGTGTTGAAGTCTATGTCTTATCTGTATCTCACATGTTTGGATCCGCAATTAAGGTGTGACTAGAGAGAATTAACACGTTTGGTCTACCAACAAAGAAAGTAAATTTTCAACAAAGAAAAAAACAAAACGAATATATAACCCTCCCCTTTTCCATGCATGCTTATCTTTTGACCAATTAAAAACACTGTACACTGCTACATGATTGTAATTAAGTGTTGTAGTTTTCCTTCAAAGTAACGGTTCCGATATTAAAAAAAAAAAAAAAAAACTCTCTCCTTGCATGTTACCTTCCCCAGAAATTCCCTCTATTGACTTTTTACTTTCTACCCTTAATTTTCTCAGCAATGAAACGTTAGGTGAGGAAAAATTATATCAGATATGATGAAAAAATTTAACTTTTTTCTGAGAACTGTTACTCAGACCAGTTTTAAAGAAAATCCTCTAAAATGGACCCAAAGGTGAAAGGATAAGAAGATTGTAAATAAGTAAATAATTAGATTATATTTTAGAAAAACTTAAAGAATATATTTTCAGAAGTCTAATATAAAAATTAAAGAAAGAAATATGAATTCTTTGGAAAGTAAAAATGGTTTTGAACACTCCCATCAGAAATCCAAACATGCATGATGGATTCAATTCAAGAAATGAAAGCTAACTTTTTTCTGAGATGAAGGCATGAAACTTTGAAGCCAACCAAAACCAAACATTATTCATTCATGATGCTACATGACACCCACCAAAGCAAACACAGAAAAGAAACACACTTTCTCTGATATTCTTTCATTCAACCCTCCAGACAACAGTTAATGACAGAGAAAAACTGAGAGAAAAGCAAAAAGGTTGAAGGGGTGTGTGCATATATACCAGATCAACAGTTTCATTCCTGATCTCTTCAAGAGTGATGCTTCCCTTGTCCCCAGCCATGACAAAAGGGGTTGAAGAACTTAGTTGCAAGAAGAGGCACTGCAAACTAGAACAACAAGAACAACACAAGAAGCTGAGAAAGGCAGAAAGGGATAGAAAAGATTAAAGGGTCACTGAATGAGAAATCTGTGCCCCAAGAAAGTGAATGAATGAAGGGTGTGAATCTCACACACCTCTTTATATCCTCTTTCCCAACATGAAATGAGTCTCAAATCTCAACAAGCAAATACAACCTCTCCACACTTTCTCTCTCTCCTGTTCTCGGTGCCTTGTCGGTTCTTACTGCTGATGTTGCTGATTGTGATGTTTTATAGTTGAAAATTTGGAAATGCTACTACTTTATTATTAAATTATGGTAGTTAAAAAATAAATTATGATGACATTTAATTTAACTTAAAATATTTATTAGAATATGCTAAATTATAAAGAGCAACTGCGCATGTTACCCATTTGGGGGTCCCAATTATCTGTGCTAGCCATGTTGAGGTGGCCTGCATCATGTTAGACCTCAGGTATCAAATACTTTACTTGCCATGTTAATGTTACAAAATTTTGT
>Ga0099824_1009187_pt1 | contig 12271 bp, 6 predicted proteins | sample SiratrowhiteBW_FD_76837 | JGI IMG/M metagenome (GOLD analysis project Ga0099824, IMG submission 76837) | Root nodule microbial communities of legume samples collected from California, USA - Siratro white BW | ecosystem: Host-associated > Plants > Roots > Nodule | place: USA: California... | reverse complement strand
TTTACCACTTTTGTTTTTTTGTTTTTTTTTTTTTTTGTTTTTTTTGGATAATTTTTTGTGTTTTTTTTAATACTTTTTTTTTTTTTTTTTTTTTGTTGGAAGGAAAACATATTGCTAAGTGTTTGATCATGCAGATAAATGCATGGTAAAAATTGTTTTTTAACTGTAGTGAAAACATTTATTTGTGGGTTAGTCTAACCTAGAACATGTAATCAACACAATTTAGGTCGGAGCTTGATGGTAAACAAAATGGAGATGGGTCAAATTCAGTTCCTCTTGAGCCTGTTGTCTCTGTTGCTCCACGTGAACCTGTTGTTTGTGTTGCTCCACTTGAGCCTATAGTCCCTATTGAAGTTGTCCGTTTTGATGGGAAGAATTTTCAATTGTGGGCTCAGCAGATGAAATTATTGTTGAAACAATTAAAGATTGAATATGTGCTAATTGAACCATGCCCAAATGCTGCATTAGGGGAAGATGCAAAGGCTGAAGACGTTGCTGCAGCCAAGGCTGCAGAAAGGAGATGGTTGAATGATGATATAGTGTGTCATCGGAATATCTTGAGCCATTTATCTGATCCTCTTTTCAACCAGTATGTGAACAGAAAAATGAGCAGCAAAGAATTATGGGAGGACCTAAATCTGGTTTATCTGTATGAGGAATTCGGAACCAAGAGATCTCATGTGAAAAAGTATATTGAATTTCAGATAGTTAATGAAAAATCAGTGATTGAGCAAGTCCGAGACTTAAATGGCATTGCAGATTCTATTGCTGCTTCTGGAATATTCATGGATGATAACTTTCATGTTAGTGTCATCATTTCAAAGCTTCCACCATCCTGGAAGGACTTCTGCATCAAGTTATTGCGTGAGGAATATCTACCTTTCTGGAAGTTAATGGAATGTATACAGGTAGAAGAAGAATCTCGGAGTGGAGTACAACGAGTGGGTGAACATTCTAACAGTATGGGATTTCACCAGGGCAATAGAGGTGGTGTACAGAGGAGGGTCGACTATAAGTCACTAGGAATATGTAGGAATAGGCCAGAAATCAATTCCAGGAACTTACCCTGTAATATCTGTGGCAAGAGGGGACATCTTTCCAAAAATTGTTGGAGAAGAAGTGACAAGCAAACTAATGAGAGGAAAGCAGAAGAGGATGTGAGCACACCTACTACAGAAGTTGATGCTCTGACTGCTGTCCCTACTCCTACTCAGTAAGTTTGTACAAAAGCATGCTTTGTATTTTGAATCAGGGCACAAAATCTACTTTTTTTAGGGCAGACAAGTGAGTTTGATATTTATGTGAACATAGATAAGTGTCTTTGGATTACAGTAGTTGGTACAGCCTATTTTTTTTTTCTTTTCATTTAGTGTCAGATACCCTTGATGAATTTTAATTTGCTCAAACTACTGGCTAGTTGATTTAGTGTCCGGAGGTAGGACTCTACCAATTTTGAATTAAGTTCCATTGTGGCAAATTGATTGTGCAGGATAATGTATGGTTATGAAATTGCTCTGGGCAAAATTATCAAATGACTGGATATGAAATTTGTAAATTATTTCTTGTCTTCTAGAAATACTTGTTTTCTCAACCAAATAAAATCGTCTTTCCACATTTTACTCTCAGTAAAAAAAAATCTTACATAATTTTTTTTATCGAAAGAAGTCTATCGCAATCAATTATATCAAAATTAGAATTTCTAAGAAAATTTTACTGAAATTAATTTTATCAAAAAAATCTAAAATCGACTACTGATGTACATTTTATCAACACTACTTAACAGAGTCTCATTTTTAAAACAATTGTTTGGCCCGACTGCAATTGAAAGAAAGTCTCACATGATGCATCATATTAATCAGAAAACGACTTGGAATTGTAAGATAAGACTTATAAACATAAGACTTCGGATGTGCTCATGTAACACATTTCATTTTCATGAAAGTAGTAGTGCTTAGCAAGTTGCATCATTCAAATATAAAAGCTAAACTATCCAAGGTTTATCCACTCCTGACCACAATCAAGATCCTGATGCAAGCAAGCATAGCTACTTGTTCAGGTTACATAAAGAAGTTCACTGTCTATTTATGCATACCTATCTACTTTCTTTTGGGGCATGTTCCTCTTGAACCAAGGTCCACAATTAATAGCTGATACACAATTAAATGTGGTTTGTTAGTTAACATGTCTTGCTAACTTTTGAGGTTTGCCTAGTGAAGATTCCCTTTTCTATAATCCAATAATTGCTGCTCTCTGTGTTTATCGGCACTAAGTTTAGAGGTTTCCCAATTCAGCATCCTCACTCTCTCTTCAGTTTCAATGTAGTTTGGAGGTACATCAGATCTTCCAGAAATTAAAGGAAACTTCACTTCTACATCTTTCCTGCAGCAAGAGAGTGTTGTGAGAAATTTCATTCATAATGATGCCGAAAATATTAAGAACGAGTCCTCCAAATACAGAAGAATATTTATAATTAGATGAAAGCAAGAGAAAGAAAATAATACTTTTAACCAAGAAAAAAAATAAATGGTCATATTACAAGTCCTCAAATGAGGAGAAAAAAGAAGTCTTAATAAAGTAGCCCTAATTGCAATCATTCTTGGGAATTATTCAACTGCTCATCTTTTTTCTTATTAACATATAACTATATACACCACTGAATGATTATTACAATTTAGAAAAAAAAAAAAATACAATACTTGTCATCGGTTATACATCTTTTATACATGCATAATATTTGTCAAAATTTCTTATTAATGTATAACTATATCATTAGATGATGATCACACCTTAGAAAAGCATGACTTGTGATCATCACAGGAAAGCATGGTTTAACTTCCATTACCAATATCATAATATATTATTTCTTAACTGAATGTGCAACAAAATTTATCCCCTAGTTATTCTGGAATCTTGTTGTCTGCTATTTATTATAGCTTTCCCTCTAAATTTAAAAATAAAAAATTAACCCTTACGTCCTTTCTTCTTGAAACTTATCCATCTGGTACCATAACAATTCTCTAATTAAAACTATGTCAATTACCGATCCATTGAATTCTTTTTACTAGTTGAAAAGTTTGAATGACCCTATTACAAGTACTTGGTAAACAAGTTTTCTTTTTTTTCAGTAGTTTGTAGCATGTTTTGAACCTACTAAAATAACTCTTTTATCACTATCAGAAGTGCGTTCTCTAAATTACAAGTTACAAACCAGAAGTGCGTTCTCTAAACTAAATATAGTTCTTTAAAACAATAACTTCTAATTTTTAATATTTGTTCCAATCTCCTTTTTTGCACGTTCCTATGTATGACATGATTTTATTATTTTTTATTTTTATTAAACAGAGTCAAATCTTCTTATTTTGAATCATTTACTAAATAAAATATTGAAAATGATAGACAATAATTTTATCATTATCACTTAGATACTTTTTATATTATATATTTATTTCAACTATTATATAAGTTACAATATTTTTTTACTATTTCAGAATTATAGTTCAATACATCAATATTGATAGATGATATATTTGTTTTATATTTAAATATCTTTCGTATTGCATTATGCATTTTAACTCTATTTTTTTACTTTATTTTAAATATGTAATGTCTATCTAAACATACATTATTTTTACTTTATTTAAATTTGAATAGAAAATATTGCAAGATATAGTACAAATTTAATAATAAATACACAATATGAAAAATATTGACAATTGAAAACAATACATATATAATTAAAATAATTTATCTATAAATTAAATATTATAATAGTTTAAAAATAATTAAAAATTAGAAGTAGAACTATCCTCAAAATATATTTCATCAATAAAAATAAAAATTTATATCAAATATCACATTAACATGTCTATCATGTAATTTACTTTTATAAGCTGCTTTAACTAATAGTTTCATCAAATACTTTTATTTTAGTAATCTAACTTAAAAATTTTTAACTACCATCTACCAACTTTTAACTACCAGCTACTTTTGTCAAATATGACTCATATATCCTAGGAAATGAGCAAAATTGAACTATAGAAATATTTATCCTTCAAAGTTACTTAATTAAACTAAAAGTAATATTAATTATCATAGGAAGGATGGAAAATAAAAAGAGAATCATCTAAACCAAAGATGTATTAGAAAGCAGAAGTTTAATAAGACACTGACCTACTACCAAGAGCAAACATACCACCTCTCCGAATCATCCCACCATCCAATGACAAAGCTCCATCTTGAATGCATGGGAGAGCATGCAGCATTTCATTCCGGGTTTTATATATTTGTAGGCGAGAAAAAAGTCCATAAAACAGTGTCTCTCTAAGACCATGTCCAATGTCAGTAAGAAAAGATAAATGTTTTGAATCCAAATGGATCATGTTCACTGCATAATCCAGAAATCCAGGTGGGCACTCCCCATTAGGTAATCTTGGCTTTGGAAGAGCCAACTTCTTTTGTGGATCATCAGCTACCAAACCTCCAACAAAGGGTCTGCAATAACAACAAGCACAACATTGCTTTAAAAATTATAAGCAGAGAGGTTCACCTTTCTTCCAAATTATGCATGGTAGAGTTTTTTCTTTTTCTTTCAACAGGAAATGTGACTTGTTAACATGTCAGATTTTATTAGTTGAGGGACTTGAATTCACAACATATTCTTCCTTCTCTTCAACCTTTACCACCAAGTCAATTTTATATTCCCTATGCATGTATAGAGTTGGATATTACATGTGAGTTTTTCACATAAAGAGAATAATAATAGACACAAAGACCCAGCACATGGTGCACAAATTTAACCATAAATATTATCTTTGTCTATCACTCTTTATATGAGACTATGCTGCTAAAAAATGTCACTAGAGGAACTAAATTCACATATTTGTCAAACTTGCCTTAAATCTTCAAGAGATATGACAGTAAACCGGCCATTAATTCTCTTTCCAATCGAAGACCCTATGCCATGCAATCCAGCATTACAATTTATCAAGCCTTCATTATCATACTTCTCCAATGCATTAATGCCTTCATAGGAACTGCACACAATCGCAAGCATAGTCTCCAAGCCCAAAAACTCAGAAAGGATCCTGTATTTAGACAAAATTGAAAGTTCTTTTAATTAAATAATTGCAATAGGAGCTTCTTTCTCAAGTTCTATATCACCAGTACTGATGTGCTTAGAAATTTCACATTGGTATTAGTGACTGTATTGAAACAACAATGAGACTACGAGAGATATTGTCTTCTGTAATAAACATATGGGTGTTAAAAATTTGAAAATAAAATAAATTATATTAACCTGCTAAGATTATTGTTCTCAACTTTGCCAAGGGTTGCAACAACTCCCACAACATCCTTTGTTAATGTCAAATTCGATGTCTGAGCATTATCCTTTAGCCAACTAACCACACCAGCAGCAGAGTTTTCTTTCTTCAGTATCTGTTTCATTGTTTCCTCTTCAGTATGAAAGGCACCATTTCCACTGTTTGACGTAATTACATTATTTGAATGGTACTTTGCAAGACTCACTAAAAATTTCATTGGCCAAAAAAGATTGAAGTGAGTTAAATAAGAAAAGCTTGATATAAAGTGACTCACTTAACCTATGAGTAAGATATGATGCAGTATGTATTCCATTGAGCAGTTAATCTAAAATTCTAATTACTCCCTCATATCCCCAACTTTTCCTTCAGGAAACAAGTAAAATAAAAATCAGATTGATTTCTAGACATACCTTGCAAGTCAAATATTGATTCGGCTAACTTATTTGATTGAGAATTAAGGAACTTAAGATTATCTTCGTGCTGTTTGATAATCTTAGATCTCTCACTGATATTATTATGGAGATTCGGCTGAAATGACGTCAAAAAAATAAGTTGATAAAATAAAGTAAAGCACTAGAACAATTAAAACATCTAAGCTACATAGTCACATGAAGTAACCACAACACTTGGTTCAACCACTTCTCAAAAAATACTATGTTAGGTCATGGGTTCTTCATGGGACTGTCAGTACTCAATCAAATAACAAAATGCAGTCCTGCAATCAATAGGTTTTGACTACTAAACTGTAAAAAATTCATTCATCAAAAACATGGTATAAAGACCCCTGTATACCCCTTAACTGGAATCAAGTATCGTTGGTTTTCTTCACTCAAATTATCATGGAATCAATATAAGAGCCATGTCCCCCCAAATCAAATCATGGTTTTGTATCACCCACAAAGGTTTTAAAAAGCAGCACACCATAAAACAGTACCTCTTAGAGTTTTCACAACCATAGTTACAGCCAATTCAAGATTTTTAGAGAGTTTTTCACAACTGTAATTGTGGATGAACAGCCCACAACCTCAAGGTTTTTGGAGTTTATGCCTTGTTTAAGGAACATCTATTCACACAGTTCTTTTATAATTCAATAGATCGGGGAAGAACTGGTATCCACCATTTTTACACACACAAATTGGGTCTTCCAAAGTCCCTCATTGTGCAGAAATTTAAAGAATCTCAACCTAGGATTTAAAAATTGACAAGGAAAAATGGAGTGAACTCCAACTTTTGCTGGACCTGAACAGTAAATGGGCTTGTCCCACATCCTTTTAATGACAAAAAATTAACCTTTTTAGGAAGTTCTAGACTTTCACCGCTTCATCCATGTTAAGATTTAGTTCATGAAAAAACAAAAAAAAAAAAAAAAAGTAGAACATAAGATATTACAGAGAACCAACTGCAAAATGGTACTGAGAAAGAACCTCACCGCGTGGTTAAGCTGAGACATAACGGAACCTGTTGTTATAACGGAACCTGTTGTTGTGATGACTATCTTTGGCTTTCTGCTCTACTTTCTTTCAAGTTTGTCAAATTTCTGAACTTACCTATTTTCAATTGTTAAATACCAACATACCAAACCAAAGCATTTCACTTAACAGTGGCACTTTGGTAGTTTTGTTTAAATTCTCTGACATCTAAACCCTACATCTGATGTAAAGTACTTCACAGAACAGTTCCGAATCCAATGGTTTCGTCAATCTAATCTTTCAACACTTGTTTTCCTTGTAAACATTTTCGTTTATATTTTAAAATTACATAACGTTAAAACTTTTAAATCTTATTCCACTATTGTAGATATTTTTATTTTTTAAATAAATTAGTATGATTTTTTTCTGTCAAATTAATAATAATATTATTATAATGATGACACATAACATATTAATAATAATATTAGTATATCATTAGTTAAGGTTGATTTGTTGACAAAAATATATATAATACAAGTAATTTTAGTCATAGTACATTTAAATAAAATACGTGACATAAGGTGATCATCACACATTTGAGGTGGTGGCACCTCTTCCAAGAAACTTCAACCAAGTTTTGAGCAAGTGTTCAACTGCATCAAACAATTCTTAGAATTCTATTTCTATCTTAAATCGGTCGCTAATTTTATATTCAATTCATGTTTTTCTGCTACTAATTTAATGGTATTTATTGAAAGAAAAAAAAATGGCTAGTTTGGTCTCCAAATTTTGTTCCTAGTTTTATTTTCATTTCTTACATCTTAAATCAAATAACTACTGAGAGGATACTAGTTTTCTTGTCAAATCTGGATGTTTCTTTAAACTTTCTTTTGATTATTATCTTCCTTTCAAAATATCATTTCAAAATGTTATTTTGAAATTGTATGATAATTCTTGATAAATATTTGTGATTTGAGTTTGTGTGATTAAGAATTAAAGAATAGAAATATAAATATTGTAATTTAGATCTAAATAGTATTTTTATCAGAACTTTAACATTTAGAATGTTCATCAAGTGATCTTTAAACCAGAATCTATCTACTTGTGAGACACATACATACTAAAGAAAAATACATAAAAAAAAAAAGAATAAAATTACATCACAAAATCGTCCTTTTAGTAACAAATATCAGTTTGGACTTGTTTGACTTCTTCATCAATGTGAGAGCCTTTTCTTAATGTATCCCATGGTTTCAAGCTGCACCTCCATGGGGTGGTTAAATTATCAATGTGTCCCTACTTAAATATATAAAATAAATCTAAATTATTCATTCTTTTCCAGCCCTGTACACCACTCCTAATGTGCTTTCTCCTTCAAATTTCATTTAAAAGCTAATTCCTCACTCTCAAGAACCATTTTTACTCACTGCCCCGCTTTAACATTTGAAAAGGTTAATTTTTGGAATTATTTTGTTTTCGTTATTGTGCATGTATACTTTAGATTGAGTAATTCAAAATTTTACATATTTTGAATTGTGAAATTTAGAATGTAATTGTTATTTTGAAAAATAATTTTCATTTGTATACGAATTATTTGTACGATAAATGCATATCAAAATATGGAAACAATTAGGATAAAGAAATTTATAGTTGGTTTCTTATGATTCCAAGTTAAACCTTGATTGTCCATGTTTTAACAATTTTTTTTATGTGGAATAACTCATACTTCATTAACATGTTTAAATAATAATTGTCATAGTAAATAAACTTCAAAACATTTCACGTACCTCACAAATACATCACAATTTGCACAATTCATCACATATGTCTATGCATCCACAACAACTTTATGAGTTTGTAGAGAATTCATTAATATTTCACACATTGCTTTAACATTCTTATTAATGTGGAAGTTAGAAGCTTGAAGACAATGCTTTTCATTTATTAAAGTAAAATCTCTCTCACTAAGAAGTATTTTAGGGATCACACCCAGTCTCAAAAACAACCGTCTAAGTCTTTCAAGAACCTAAAGTTGTTTTCTCACTCACTTGTTGGCAATATATAAGTAGTAGAGAAGGTCAATCATGTGGAAGTCACATCAACTATCTCAAGCAAAGATAATATATATTTTTGGGTTTTGTATGTGTTTTCCATCAACAATGCACTGGTAAATGTATTTAGAAGTTTAACTGAATCAGGAAGTGTCCAAAAAACATATGTAACAACATATATTATATCAACTCCAATGAATATAATTGTCATGTTCTAACAACATTAACAATTATATATTAGTTAAAGATCGTATGTATGATCTCTTGTATACATATCTAATATTGTATACTTGTTTCATTACAATAACATTATCCTCATTGTTCTCTTTCAATGTGAGTAATATGCTTATCAATTTAACTAAATTTTTAGTCATGTCAACATGCATGAAATGTTCATTTGGTTTTAATCTACCATCATAAGGGTGACCAACTAATATATCAATTAATTCATGATTATAACTTTCACATATTACCTTCAATACTCAACTTTTTTCATTCAGAATTGATTTACCTCACAATTTAAAAGGTACAATCATATTTTCTTGTACCTATTATAATCACATCTAAAGCGTGTTTGTATTTCTTATACTTACCATCTCTTTCACAACATAACAAAATATATGTCTTTCTTTTCTGTTATCCATTTGTTTTGTCAAACCTCAAAATGACAATTACAAAACCAAGTCCAAATATCACTTTACACACCTATTAAAGTAAGTCATATTACATACAAAATACCTATATAAATACATCACAGCATAAGTATATGTCGTGTATCACATTTTTTTACACAAATGAGTAAAATTATACTTATCTCATCTATTATAAAAGGGGAACATAATTCATCTTCAATTGCCAGAAACTTCATTATATCTGACTCATCCACGTTAAACAATATACCTATTTCATCAAATATTTTAGTCTACAATTGAGATTTCATCCATATATTCAATAATCACTGCTAAAAAATTTTGTACAATGAGTATAAAAGTAATGAAACGAGACTTTTGGTAAAAGCAAAATGTTAAAAAATCACAAGAATTGTATTTTAAATAGTAATTATGGAATACAAATAATAATATTTTGAATTCAGAATGTCTCAAAAATACACAAAATGAAACTCAAACTAAAAATATGAGAAAAAAGAAAAGTTACAAAAATTGCACTACCAACAACAGAACACGGCACTACGCACAACCTTCACAAATGTATCCAAACACTCCAACACAAACACACTCAATGTTCACCATAATCAAATTATGTTCAGAAGGGTAAAATTAAAATTTTGAAACTTATGGAGATGCAGCTTGAAATCCTGGGGTGCAGGAAGTAAAGGCTCAATTTGAGTCATTGAAAGGTCTAGTTTTACTGGGCCATAGTTCATTAGACTTGTTTATGTGTTTAGTAACAGTTTATAGGTACACATCAAATTAGATTGGATAAGTAATGATAATAGTAAGTAACTACGGTGTTTGAGACCAGTATCAGCAACAACAATCAATACATATCTATTTTCTTGATATTTAAGTTCATGTTTAATTTCTACGAAAATCACTTTCCTGTTTAAAACCAAATAAAACCCAACTTGTCTACTTGCTTTGGATAGAAGTTGATTGTTAAACTTAACTACTTGCTTGCCAACAAAATATCTGCGTAATCAAGGAGTTAGAGAATTTTGACAACGATATATTTCCTACAGAACTGACTTTTCCTTCATAGATATGAGATAGTAACAAGAAGAAAATCAATGAGCGGGTTAGGTTAGGTGCTACCTATTCCAAAAATAAAAATAATGAAAAATGAGAAACACATGTGAGTATGTTCCTCGATTAACTCGTTATATAATATAATGGGAATCATAGCACCGAGGATGATTTGAACTCCAATTATTTTGATTATCTAGACTAGTGGTAGACATGCATTCACCATTGAATTTGTAGCAACTATAGAACCAAATTACAATTGATGGGACAGCCTAACGTGTGGTTTTTGGAGGACCTTATCAGGTCAATCATACCCACTTCCCTTACTCATTTGGAATCAAGAGTTTTTTGCTTTGTTGATATTTTTGCTTTTGGATGGATGTGGATATGCATGCAGCAAAAAGGGTCATATATTGATAAGTGGCTAGAGCAGTGACCACCACCACACATGGCATGTTTTGTATTTGAGATTTTATTACACAAACACAGCCCCACATCCCATCCAAGGAACTAATCCTTCACCACCCCCAAAGAGAAAGGACAAGGATGCTTTAAACATTGGAGATTAGGATCTTCATCCAAAGTGGAATAAAGGGTATGTAGGAGCCAGTTGAGTTATGGGCAACGTCTCTTAAAGACCTCAAACAACCAAGTTCAGTTAAGAGAAGTGCCTTTAGGATCTTTATTTTCCTCATATTTTTACTTATTTGAGGCTAGTCTTCATGTACATAAGAACAACAACAATAGCAATATGAATGCATGTTTCAGCTGCCCGTGTCCTTGTCCCTAAGACCGGTTACATTTTATAGGCAAAGATTTGATTATAATAATCATATACAATCCACTCTTCAACTGCATGTATGTGTTAAACTTGGACAGTGTTACTCGTCATAAATACCTGTTAAAGTTTGTCTTCTACTTCTTGTTTTATAATAATGACTGCAGTAACTTATGTCCTGTACAAGTATTAAATTTACAATTTATAACCTTTTTGTATTATTATAATCTTTTTTGGCAAATAATTTTAGGAGTGTGGAAAGTGTTTCAAGCCATGGCTGCTGAACTCAAAAAATAATTATAGAAGGTCTTGATTTACATTTACGCCTTTTAGAATTAATAATAATTATTTATTAAACATACTATAAATGTGTTATGTGAGTTAAGTAATTTTTAATAGAAAATTATTAATTAATGCTATCAAAAAGAACATTTTATTAATTAGACTGCTCGTGCCCAGAATATTAGAAATATTCTAATGTGTTTGGGATGCTTTCATATGTTTGACTTGTCACTTGTCTAACGAAAGAACGTATTTAATTTTACTAAATGAAATGGGTGTTATGTTGCTATGTTTATTTAATTAGGTTTGTTTTTAGTCCTGTAAATTTAAAGGAAATAATCCCCTTCTATATTACAAATTAAGACACGCATAACTTAAAAAGTGAGACCCTTTACTTTTCTTATTTTAGTAATTCGACATTCTGAATGTTTTATATTTCTATTTCCTTTTTTGAGAGTACATGTTACATGCTTGTAACTTGCCTAACACTCTATTTCTTCAATTATCTCAAATGGCATTTCTTTCATTTATATATTTATCTCTAAATTAAAGTTATGTATCTTTTAAATGTCAATAATTATAAATATTGTTATGTGATAATTATAATTTTATATTAAATATTTATTAATTATATATATATATATATATATATATATATATATATATATATATATATATATATATATATATATATATATATATATATATATTTTTTTTTTTTTTTATA
>Ga0099824_1009186_pt1 | contig 12274 bp, 9 predicted proteins | sample SiratrowhiteBW_FD_76837 | JGI IMG/M metagenome (GOLD analysis project Ga0099824, IMG submission 76837) | Root nodule microbial communities of legume samples collected from California, USA - Siratro white BW | ecosystem: Host-associated > Plants > Roots > Nodule | place: USA: California... | reverse complement strand
AATAATATCATAATAATAATAGTAATAATAAAATAATATTAATAATTATAATAATGATAGTAATAATAATATTAATAATAATAGTATTTTAATAATAACAACATTAATAGTAATAATAATAATTTTGTTATTATTAATTATAATAATTGTAATGTTTATGATCTCATCATATCAATATACTCGAGTAATTTTTTTTAAGAATTATGTTTTAACTTTGGGCTTAAAAGATTATCTAAATGTATCTTTAGATTTTTTTTTTAGGATTTTCAGACAGTTTGCTCGTTACAAACTTTAAACATAAGTAGAATAAATAATTTTTTTTAAACTTAACTTATTTCATATTCAAGATGACAAAAACGGTAAGAAAACGATAGTAAACATAAAAAATTAATTAATTTATGTCAGTTGTTCATGTTCCTGATTTTCAGAAATACAAAATGAATATATTTTGTTATACAATTTTAATTAATTTATTAAATATAAACCATGTAAGATTTATTGAATAAATATTTCAAAATTAATTAATATGTTTTAAATGATCGAATATTCCTTTAATATAAAATAAAAGTGTTATATAAAAAAAAGTTTGAAACCAACATTTAAGGACATTTAAAATATATATTTTTTTTTCTAATTTTGACAAAGATACATGAGATTCAGTTGTCACTCTAAAACAACATATAACCTCATTCTCTACTTATAAATATGTGTACCAGTTGAATTCTTAAATAAAAGAACCAAAATATACTTAAGAGGTAGTAAAGCAAAATAAGGATGGCTTTAGCGAAGGTTGCTTTGGTAGCAGTTCTTTTTGCTTTGATAGCTTGCAATGGTAAGTTGTTGGATTTTTTTTTTTTCTTTTTATTTGATAAATCATTTTTATAGCATGTGAATGTGACGGCTTCCACCTCCACAGTTTTTTTTTTTTGCACCTTCATAAAAAATTGTGAAAAGTCTGAAAGATTTTTAAATGAAAATAGTAAATAACTCAAGTATCCTCACTTATATCATCTTTAATCTCTATATTTCTATACCGTTGCCGTTTTGAATATTATCGTCGTTGAAGATGTCGTCTACATCACACTTCGTCAATTGTTTATGTGAGGGTTTAACTTTTTCATAAATAGTTTAAGTATTTTTGAATTTAGTAATTTAAAAATTGAGTTTTTTCATGAATTTTGGTTAAATTTATTTACGTTTTTTTTTTTGTAATTTTCTTTTTGTGAAGTTTTCATGTTTTTTTTTTTTTATCGGCGAAGTTTACATGTGTTAATAATGATGGATGGAATTTTAAAGTAATAACATATTTGAGATGTTAAATTTTTGTAACTAAGATGATTTTATTTTCTAACATTGACATCTGTTTTTGTAGGGTTTGCATTCTTGGGTGATTATAAGCCACTAGATAAGCCAGTAGATGATAAGCCAGCAAAATGTAAAATAGCTTTTGATTGTCCATTTGTTTGTGCACCACCATGTGATAAACAGTATTGTGATCCAGTCACTGGTATATGCCATTGCTTGTGTCACAAACAGTGACAAATCTATCAATGAATATTCATTTGGAGATGATGACTTTGAATAAACAATACAAATTCCGAATTTTTATCCTAATTAAAACTTTTTATATGTTGTTTTTACACTTTACTATTTAATTATTGCAAAACTGGATGTGGGTTCGAATTAATTTTCGCATTGATTGATGACCGTTGTTTTTGAGCAAAGTAAAGAAAACAAATAAAGGATTTAAATAAATATTTAATAATGACTAAAATTTAAACGATAATTACTATGAGTTGAGTTTGGGGTTTTTAAAATATTGTGAATACTTAAATCAACCATCAATAATTCTTATAATATAATTGTTAATATAAATTACTATTAAATAATTTCATCAAATATATAAATAAAGGGAAAAATTACATTGTAGTCAATTTTCATTAAAATTTAAAATAAGAATTTGTAATATTTAAAAACTGAATTAGAAATCATTAAATTATTAAAAATTATAATTGAATAATTTAAGAAGATGGTGGAAAATTCAAATAAAGTTTGAATGAAACTGATTATAGATTCCGTTGAATTGAACGGGTACAAAAATATGTGTCCCTGCCTATTTTATCCCATTCTATTTTTTTGAATTTTCTTATTCCACTGAAAACATTGTTACTTCATTCATTTTTAAGTCATACTTTGTTTTATATAAATTAAACTGATTAATATTAACTATTGTTTGTGATTATTAATAGAAATTAAAATAAAATTCCAATTAATAATATAATATAAAAATTTAAAATTACAATATTGTTATTATTATTGTTATTATTATTATTATTATTATTATTATTATTATATTATATGATATTATATTATATTATAGTAGATTAGTTAATAAATTATATATGATATAAAATAAATGTGAAACTAATATCTCACAAATATATAGTAAAATTAATTTTAAGCGTTATATTCAGAAATATATTTAATTGATGAATGTTATGAAAGATTTTCATTAAATAAATTTAATTTTAAGCATTATAATGAATTTAATTGAGATGGATATTATTATAAATTAATCTAATAGTAATAATAATATCATAATAATATCATAATGAGGAATATATCAATTAAGTGTTCCGATTCTTACTATTGAGATTGTTTTTCAATGTGTTAGACCATTTAAATTCCATTCTAAAGTATTGTGGTGTGTTTTAACATCTATTGTAAATAAATTTAACATTAAATTATTTTAACTAATTTGGTATATAAACCTCTATATGTAATTACATTTTATTTATCAATAGCTTCCATATAATTAGTACAAGTGTGTCACAACCATATATAATGAGGATAACAAAAGACACTCAAACACTTTTATATGAAAATACCTTACATCGAATAATATTGCAGAACATATTTTATTTAATGAGAAAATTATATTTATTTATTAAAGGTCAAATGGTAGTATGCACATGTTTTTTTTTTTTCTTTTTTCTGAAACGTCTTGATTATATCACTTAACAACAATATAAATTTTGTGAAAGGTTTTGTTACTCCTAAATGTTGATATAGTATATGACCTTTAATGGCTTTTACATGCAAATTTATAACATCTATTAAAAGTAACTAATAATTATAGTAATTATATATAATTATTGATGAATTTGATTCTTAAAGTTAATAAAAAATATGTAGAAATTTATGTTTTCTTAAACATTAAAAAATATTATCAACTTTTAGAGAAAAATAATTAAATTATCATTTTTATATTTGAGAGTCAAGCTGACCAATTTAAAAAAATAACAACATTAACTAATCATGTTTAACCAAATTTATTGAGACCAAATTTTTTTCGTTAAATTAAAATATATATAATTTTTTTAATTATATTACACAATTTCTTTCATTATAAGAAAACGTTCGAATAACATCAAATATTAAAATTTTTTGTTAATGTTATTATTTTTCTATTATTATTGCTAGTGATAATATTGTTAATATTATTATTATTATCAATATTATATTTTTTTAAATTAGTAATGTTGATTTTAATATTATTAATATTCATATTATAATATATGTTAATGATATTATATTATTATTAATTCTTTTATTGTCATTAATATTAATAACATTATTATTACTATTTATATTGATATTACTATTATGATTATTTTTTTTTCAATATTTTGAATATTATTACTATTTCTATTGATATCATTTATATTTATATTCATAATATTTTCAATGTTACTATATTTTTATTAATATTATTTATATTTGTATAAAAATTATTTTTTATATTATTAATAGTTTTATTTATATTATTTACAGTTATATGAAAAATATTTGTCTCATATTGTTATTAAGAATTATTATTATTATTATTATTATTATTATAGTTAATAATAATATTATTATCAGTAGTATTATTACTATTAATGATAATATTATTATTAATATTAATATTATAAATTCTATTAATACTACGGTTATGAATATTATTAACATTGTTTTTACCAATATTTTTAATACTATTATTAATATTATTAGTATTATTTTTCATATTATTGTTGTTATTGTTAATAAAAATAAAAATAAAAATAATATTAGTAATAATATTATTACTAACAATAATAATAACTTTATTATTGTTATTAATATTAATATCACAATTAATATTATTAATTATTTAATTTGTATTATCAATATTTATATTACAAATGTTTTTAATTTTATTTTTAATAATATTAATTTATTATTATTATTATTATTATTATTATTATTATTATTAGCTTTGTATTTATATAAAAATATTTTTAATATTAATAATATTTTTATTAAAATTATTTATATATATGTAAATATTTGTAATATTATTATTAAGAATCTTATTATCATTGTAATTAATATTATTGTTATTAATACTATTATTACAAGTATTGATAATATTGATATTAATAATATTATAAACTCTATTTATATTATTATTATTATTACTAAGAATATTATTAATATTGGTTTTATCAATATTATTAATAAGATTAATAATAATTTTATTAATAATATTAATATTCATAATCATAAGTTTAATCATAATAAGAATAATAATAATCATAATTACATAGTTTGTCTGGTGTAATGGTTAAATGTTTCTTTTTTCTCTCACAGGTCTTAGATTTGTCACAATAAAAAAATAATAATAATAAAATTATATAGGATCATTATTAGTGAGTAATATTAAATTATACTCACAAATTTTTGCCATAGGAAAAACTAGTTTTTTTTTTTTTTTAACATGAGACTAATTTACTACATTAAGATCAAATTCAACTGGTTATATGTGATGAAAGTTCGCACACTAAAATAAAAAAAGGTTAGCAAATTATAGAAAGTTCACACACTAAAATAAAAAAAGGTTAGCAAATTATTGAGTTCCATTTGCTAATCTTTTTTGTTTTAAAATTTCTACAATATTTTGAAGTTGATATGGAGGAAGAACTGTGGAAGGTTCTCAAACCTCAAAATGAAGTCAACGTCATACTCCACAAAATGAGTCTTGTTAAGGTTTGTGATGATCATTAGGCAAGTAGAGATGATGCAAAAGGATCGTCTGCTAGAGGAACTTCAATTGTAGATAGAGTTGGACTAAGCAAAACTATAGGGACTCACCAAATTGTGGATGTCATTTATGTCTTGAATCCATAGGTTTCACCACTTGATAGTGGAACTCCTCTATCACAATTTGAAAGGTTGATGCTAGGAAAGCTGAACATGACAAACGATCAAAAAGAGCCTTATGAATTCTATGTTATCAGGTTTGAACATTTGAATGATTAACCTTAAAATATCATTCACCTGAAACAGGGTCACAAAACCGCCTAACTAGTGGGTTTGTGCACAAGAAGCAACTCTTATTTGTTGATACATATAGGCTAATGTAGCTACTCCCCAACAATAACCTCCATACATATGAAAATCACATAATAATGGCAAATATGAAACAGATATCAAGGTGGCACTCTTATCTACCAAGATGGTGCATCCAACTTGTAACCCCCACTCTCGTAAAGCACCCACCTTTTTCTTTCTTTCTCTATCACCTTCCATCCTTCATATATCTCTCTCTCCCTTCTCTCTTGATTTTCACCCTCTATACTTCTTATGTTCTAGAATCTGATCAAGCCCCGCAGTAGTTGAGGATCCTAGGGTCATTTCTAATCGATCAGAATCTCAAACAGAGTAAGTTCATATTTATTCTAAAGATTCCTTGTTCTCTATTTTCGTTAAGTTTTTGTCACCAATATTGGTGGTAACAATTGAGAAAAGTGTTCCTCTCTACTTTATTAAGGTTATACTAAAAGTTGGTGTTATTTAGAAAACTTGTTCTAGATCCCTCAAGTTAGATTGATGTTGTTGGCTGATTGGAGGAATTGATAGGGGATCGTTGCCTGAGGTAAGAAAAGCTAGTTTTTACCTTAAATAGAACTTTATGTTAGAATAGCTGGATGTGTGGGTGACGGGGTCCCCAATTTCAAAGCTTCTTTGCAGGAATTGTTTTAGGCATGAAAGTGAATTGTTTAGATTGAAAAATTAGTTTGATGAATTTGGTATATGTATGTTGTTATTACGTTAAATAAAGAAGTCCTTGGATGACATTTGATGATTTAATCATTAAGTGTTGTTATGATTGTGGAAAAATTCTTATATACTATTATTTGTGGATTAAATGAGTATTGATGTGAATGATTGTATGATGAAGTTGATTTCATACATTTGGGATAATGTATGAGTTATACTTGTTTGAGTACATTAAGTATAGCATACCTATGTTTAACAGAGATCTTCAAGCTTTACTGATGATCTAAGTCACATAGACTAAGACATCTGGTGGTGAGAAGCTAATAAGGGAGTTCATACACATCGGGAGAGCTGGCAAACACTCGGCATTGGATGTTTGAATTTACTCTAATCCTTTCTCTTAGATTCGATGTCAGTCTAAGTCTTGGGTTTTGGATTAGTCCTTTCTCTTAGATTCGTTGGTAATCTAAGTCTTGGGTATTGGATTAGTCCTTTTCTCTTAGATTTGTTGAATCTAAGTCTTGGGTATTGGATTAGATGTTAGTCTCTGGTAGGGGAATACTTAATGAGTCTTCCAGAAGACGATTGGCCCATGTGTGACCTGTATGTATGATGTGGTCCATGTGAGGCCTTTATGTATGATGTTTGACATGAGTATTTGAAATGAAAAAAGGTAAACTTGTATTGAGACTTGATATGCTAAATATTAAGAGAATTCTTATGACTGATATAATTTGTTCTTTTTGCATGTATTTAGTATGTTATAAAATTTTAATTTCACTAGCTTACCCTTGTTTTTCATGTTATTGTATAAACTGCGATGACTGTACTATGTACACGAGCAGGTGCAAATGCAGGTTTTAGAACACCTTAGAGATGATATGCCCTTAAATTGATCTTCCTTTTGTCTTGTATATACTTGTACATATGTTTTGATGTAGTTAAAGACTTTATGACCATGAGATGATCTTCCTTTTTGTCATGTAGATAGTTGTACATAAGTTTGATGTATCTGAACACTTTATGTAGTACATTGAAACTTAAATGTATGTTAATATTTGGTAGCAAACAAAATTAGTTTAGTTGAGAAATCTTTTTCTGATAGTCTCGCTTAAGCGGGAGAATCTTGCTCAAGCGAATTTTGCAGAAGAGTTCACTGTGCAAGTCTCACCAGAGCGAGATATGGCTCACCTGAGCGAGCTCTTCGTAAAAAAAATAGGGTGCTCTCTTGAGCATTTTCTCTCAAGCGAGTGGCTTTTCGCCCAAGCAAGCAAAGCCTTTAGCTCAAGCGAGGGTACTTTCGCTTAAGTGAAAATGGCACTGGAACTAGAGTGCTCTCTGGAGGATTTTTGCTGAAGCGATTAGCCTTTCACCCAAGCGAGCAGAGATTTTCGCTCAGGCGAGCATACTTTTGCTCAAACGAAAATAGCACTGGAACTGGAATGCTCTCTGGACCGTTTTTGCCCAAGCGAGTAAATTTTCGCTTGAGCGAGAGGGATTCTCTCTCAAGTTAAAAGAAAAAAAAAACTTTTTTTTCTTTTCTTCTTTCTTTTATTCTCTTATTCTTTTCTTCTTTCCTCTGTTTCTTTATTTTTTGTATTAAATGTTTTATGGTTTGAAATTATACTTTGTTTTTCTATAAGAGTTGAATGACAGATGTTATAGAATTTTTGGGCTATTACACAACTAGATGCAATAAATATGCCCTACCTCAGGCAACATTCCTCATACAACTCTTTAAGCCAACTCAAGCGGACCTGTACGCCCCGACACTAACGCATCTCTACATTTGCTACACCTTCTTCAACTCCTAACAACCAATATTCTACACACTCCAGTGTAGTCTGAGATAATGTAGGTCGAAAATTGGCCCACAATAGGAATGTGGAGTAGAGACGACACATCGTCCAATATGATCATCATCTCTCCAACTGGCAAATGAAACGTATTAGTGTCCATATGTTATCTGTCAACAAACGCACACAACAACCCCTTGCCCGCCACATAATATGTAGTTTTTCATAGAGACAACAATCTAGAATTAAGTAAAAAATTATGCACCTCAGGACAAGGAAGACCAAACCTATTCACCTTTCTACCATGGGAGACTAATTTTAATTCTCCACAATCCTACACAAAAACTAACACAACTTATAAAATTTTTCACATATTAAACACATCAAATAATAATTATATAATCTTACCTCACCCTCCCACAGTCTGAAGGCCACATGCTCACTATAACTTAGCAACAAAGAGCAATCTGAAGGTCCTCCAGGGAAACTTATAGGCTTACCAGCATCAGGACCACCAACAATAGCACTAGATAAAGCACCACAATCTCCTCTACGAACACATGTAGTAGGTCTAGTCCGACCATCGGGCTATGAACTACCTCCTCTAGTTCTGATCATATCTGTCAAGTTCTTGTCAATGTTAATGAATGTCAAATAAAGTAAAACATACGTACCGGAATCACGCCATCTGGTATACAATTTTGAAAGTTTTGTATACCGGATGAGGTGCAATTCAATATACATATAGAAAAATAATATATACCAGAATTACCCAATTTGATATACACTATTTTTCGATATGTATACCGGATTGCACTTTATTGGTATACAATTTTCAAAAGTTTTGTATACAGTATGAGATGCAATCCGGTATACATTTCACAAAATAATACATACTAGATTGAGTAGTTCTGGTATGCATTGTTTTTTTTGAAATGTATACCAAATTGCATGTCATCCGGTATACCAAAAAATTCAGATTTGGGATTTCTCCCCCGTCGACGACGAACCCCAAACTATGAAATTTATTCATCAAATTTACTATAACACCTACCAAATTCACAGAAACATGAATAATTACTTACCTATTGTTGTTTCCAACCTTCAATTCAAGATTTTTCTTCCCAAATTCAAAAACCCTATCCAAACAGTTATCCTCTCTACAGGATTTCCTCTTCCCTTGTAAACACAAACAAAACACAAAACCAAACAACCATAACCCAATGCCTGAGGCGAAAAATGTCGGTGACAAAACAAGCAAAAGTGGAGGGATTCGCTACAAGAAAATAGCTATTTAGAGACCAATTTTTAGCTACCAAATAAAATGGTTGCTAATTATGACCAAAATAGTCACCAAATTAAATTTTGATTACTAAATAACTACAAAATAGAAGTAATGATTGAATTTAGTGACCAATTAGGTTAAGATAATTAGTATCTAACATTAGCTACCAAAGTTTAGTGACCTATGCTATTAGATTCTAAATTGGTATCTAATTAAGTTAGAGACTAATTTAGAATCTAATGGTATTGGTTACTAAAACCTTGGTAGCTAATGGTAGATACCAATTATCTTGACTTAATTGGTCACTAAATTCAATCATTACTTCTATTTTGTAGTTATTTAGTAACCAAAATCTAATTTGGTAACTATTTTTGTCACAATTAGCAATCATTTCATTTGGTAGCTAAAAATTGGTCTCTAAATAGCTTTTTTTTATAGTAATTCAAGAAGGAGAACACGACAATGAGGAGGTGCAGGGAGACAACACAGAACTGAAAAACGTAAATAGGAGTGAAGAACATTGTGAAGTTATGTTATTATTCATTAAAAGTAATTTAGACATTTCAAATGATATATGGAGCTGTAAGACGAGATCATGAAGGTACAGGAAGAATCAGTCTAACTTGAAATGGTATAAGAGCATCTTGATGTTTTTCAATATGAAAAGGATTATGGCATTTTTTTTATTTTCTATTTAATTTTCATTCTTATTATGGTCTGTAATATTGAATAGGCTTCTTATTATTTAACCCTACTTGTTATATTATATAATCAGACTATCAATTGTTTTAATATGACAATTATTAATACTATTATCATCATCTTCTAAAATAATTTTAAATAAAATATATAATTTAATTATTAGTTATAAAATTATTGAAAAATAATTAATAAAAATTTTGGAATTTTAAAATTTTTTAAAAATATTGTAAATTTTTGGACAGTTTTAAATCTTTAATAAGTGTAAAATGATAATATAATATGATATATTTTGTGGCAGTTTTTAATTACTATAATTATCTTTTTTTCTGCCAAAAATATCTCTGATTGAAAGTATTTTTATCACAAACTATTCTTGGCGTGTGTAACTGATAGTTATTTTAACTTTCAGAAATTTCATTCGTAACAGTTTCTGATTGCCAAAACTTGTACTTTAACCTTCACAGATATCATATCTATTTTTCTAATGATAAATGTTTCATCATTATTATTCTCACATAATTATAAAATAAATGCACCTCACAAATTAGATTGAATAACATCATTCGATAATTTTAATTTGATTTAGATGTATTAAGAAATGTTTATTATTAGTTTGTTACTTTTTTATTTAAAATTGTACCATAATTGCTATCATCATTAAAAAAATTTATTATAGAAGGAAACATTATAGTTATACGTAACAATAACATTAATTGTGGAAGAAACTTGTAAATTATAACTATATGTAGCATATAATTAACATTAATAGTTGAAGAAAGTTGAAGACGTTAAGTTCACAAGTCCATAAATTGAAATTTGTCGATTCCATTAAAAACTAGAACAATGAACCTGCTTTGTCTAGTCAGAAAAAGTAACACATCATTTCATTAGAAATAAAAAAACACTGAATACAAAGAGAGAAAAAGAGAAAAAGGGAAGTGTGAAATATGGATATTGTTTATACAATTATAGAAAACAATAGAACAATTAATAAAAACATCTGAAAGTCAAAGAAAAAAAAAAACAAAAGTGTGGAGATTGAGTTTTTGTTTTATAATTTATAACCCTTTTCAGAAAATAAAGCATTTTTCAAAATTCTATGTCAAAGTGGTAAAATATACTAATATATATATATATATATATATATAAAAGAAATATTTATAACAATATATAAAGTAATTATTGGTCTAACTTTTTAAGATATATTTTTTTTATTTATTTTGTAACGACAAGATGAAACATAAAATAGCCATAATACTCTTAAATTTTTTATACTCAGTATTTTGTACATCAATATATGTAACTACCAAAACAATTTCTTTTAGAGATAACAATTAAAACTTTTAAATTTATTATATTCATATAGACTAATATTAAAAACTACCTTTTCTATATTTTACTTTCTTCTGTAACTGTTTTCTAAATCTTCTATTAACCTTCAACCCCATCGTCAGATCCAACTCTCCTAACGTTTTTTTTCTTTTTAAGATCAGAAACAATGATCAATGGTCAGTGTTGTTTGTGACTAAGAATGGTAGAATTATTCTGTATGTTTTAATTATGTGCAAGGTGAGGATGGTGTATGGATGAAAAGAAACTTGTTTACGCTACCTTGTAACGTATAGAAAATTGACTAAAGATTTTGCATGAAAATTAATATTAAAATTATTCTTAATTTAAGTATATTAGTTTTATCTTCTAAAACTATTGGTTGAGATTCACCTTCTTTGTGAACTTAAGTTATACAAATAGCGTATGTTATATATATATATATATATATATATATATATATATATATATATATATATATGAGAGACATTAATAAAATGCCATGTGCGTTTTTAGGGCAAACTATTTTAAAGATGGATTTTATATTTCATCGCTGTCTAAAGTGACAAGAAAAAATTAATGATGGAATGCACTTTGGTAGTGAAAAATGTATATTTTTCAAAAATAACTTTTTTTATCTTTTCTCTGAACTAGTAAAAATAGAAAGAGAGATAATTACAACACTTGATCCGATTATAAAGGAATTTCAATGAGAAAATATATATATTTTTTATTCTGAAAAAATAGATACTAAACAATAAATTAAATATAATTGTAATATTGAATCTCCGAAGGGTTTAAATGTAATGTTAATATTAGCTTTGTTTGATTTCTTTTTTATTCAATAGTAATTTAGAACACATCGTTACGTACTAGTATAAATATGCAGTAGAAGGTATAAAGTGAGATCAACAGAGACCATACATCTAAACCTAAGAAACCCCACAAACAAAAGCAGAGGGATGGGTGTAGTTAAGATAGGTTTCACTTTGGTCCTTTTGGCTCTAATAGCATGTCATGGTATATTCTTTGAACATCTCTTCATATTTGAGTTTATGAAAACGCTCTTGTTATTGAATTT
>Ga0099824_1009173_pt1 | contig 12289 bp, 7 predicted proteins | sample SiratrowhiteBW_FD_76837 | JGI IMG/M metagenome (GOLD analysis project Ga0099824, IMG submission 76837) | Root nodule microbial communities of legume samples collected from California, USA - Siratro white BW | ecosystem: Host-associated > Plants > Roots > Nodule | place: USA: California... | reverse complement strand
AGTACGACCAATTTGGCATTTTAAGTTCTTATGTCTTTCAGTTACAACTCTGTGAATTGCTTGGATGACCCTTTTATGTACAAAAATATGATAAATTGACACACATGTGTGAATAAATAACATCTGTCAACTTACAAAACATCATGGGCTACCCATGTTTTAACAAGGGGACACCTCAATTAACGTTTTGGCGACTAAATGGATTACAATCATTGTGGCATTTTAAGTTCTTATGTCCTTTAGTTACAACCCTATGAATTGCTTCCATAACCCTTTTATGTACCAAAATATGTTAAATTGACACACTTGTGTGCATAAATAACATCTATCAACTTACAAAACATCTTGGTTTACCTATGTTTTAATGAGGGGACACCTCAATTCACGTTTTGGCGACTAAGTAACAATTTAAAGCAATATGATGCAACATTTGCCCAAAAAAGTCATATGTTACAACATTGAACACATATGTAAATAACAAGATGATGCAATATCAATTTCAATTCTTTCATAAAAATTTGTTCAATTTACATTAACAACAATTAATTGTTGCGACTTTTTACATTCCTTAAACCACCCTTTACAAATCTTTTTCTTTTCTTAGGGAATGTGGTAAAAGGAGGTCCTAATTTAGAGGATTTAAGAATCATCCTCTTTGCTGGAGTCTTTGTTCAAGTTCTTTTAATGGTGGATGCTTTTGTCTCTGTCTTCTGGGTTGTTATTGTAGTTGGTGCTGGGGATGTTAGTGGGTTTCCTGCTAGGGTTGCTGATAGGGGAGTAGCCATGTCATATAAGGACTCGAATGCACTCCTGACTTTAATCTTTTAAATGGAGATCGTCCCTTTCTTGAAACTTGTACAAAGCTATGAATATCTATGTTGAGGTCGTCATTGATGAAATTAAATACATCTTTTTCACAAAGAACCAATAACAAAATTGTAAAACGACCATTAAATATATCTTTTCCTTTCCAGTCATTAATGTTCAAACACCAAATTAGCCTGTGTGCATTAGTAATGGTTCTAACGCTACATCCTTCTTTAACGAGGGGACACCTTCTCTCAAGTTTTGGCGACTATACACATGAACACATCAACACATAAACAACACTAACGTGTGTAGCCAAAACTATAACTAAGGTGTCCCCTCATTAATGAAGGGGTAACCAGTGAGGTTTTGTAAAATAATTGTCATGGTCATTAGTAGCCAAAGCTTGTACTGAGTTGTCCCCTCGTTAGGACATGGGTAACCACTGATTTTTTGTAAGCTCGGAACCACTTAATATTTGACAAAACACGTGTGGTTACCCCTTCTTCAACGAGAGGACACCTTAGTTCATGTTTTGGCGACTCAACACACATGTGTTCATCACTTGCCAAAACAAACAGATTCAAACATTACAAACCCTAAACCCTTACAAAAAACATTCCTTTTCCATCAACAACGAAGAAGAACACTGTAAATCACATAAAAGACCAAACTTTACTTTAACCATCAACGAAAATCAAACCCTACACTCAAAAGCCTTTTATATTCCAGCAACAACGAAGAACAGAACACCAAAAACACTTCCTTTTCCATCAAAAAGCACATAAAAACCCAAACTTTACACAGAAATCACATAAAAGACCAAACTTTACTTCAACCACCAACGAAAAACCAAATAAAGCTATTCCCTTTTCATTTAAACCCCATAAAAAACCAACCTTTACTCCACAAACCCTAAACCCCACACGAAAATCATACAAGACACATTTAAACGATGAAAAACAATTCATTTTGCATGAAAACCTCGTAAAAGACTCACCTTTACCAACTTTTGATGGAAAACGGAAGAAAATCTACCATGGACAAGACGAGAGCAGAGACGAAGCCAAGTGAAAGACTTGAGCAGGGAGACGAAGCGAGTGCAGAGAGAGTGAGAGCAGAGCCGAGTACAGAGAGAGTGAGAGTGCGCAGAGAGAGTGATAGAGAACGAAAGCTCGAGAGTGCGCAAAGAGAGTGAGAGTGATAGACTGAAAGGGAGAGAGAGCGACAGAGTGAGAGTGAAAGAGTGAGAGACACAAAGTGAGGGATTTCAAAAATTAGGGTTTCGTTCAGATTTTCACTTCCAAATTTATCCCTGTCACATAAGGTACTTTGACATAATTACCCCAATGTCAAGTGGGGGTAATCAACCAACACTGTCAATGTAAAATTACTCTTTCAGTATTTCCATTTCCCTCTCGTTATTATAAAAAGCTTTCCCTATTAGTGAATTTATCTGTATCCCACCACATTGTAGCAACTCCATATTGTATATTTGAAATTTAAAGCAGCTTGAGTGAAAATAGGGTGTAAGGTAAAACTGCAAATATTCATTCACATTTGTTTTTTTAAAACGTGATTATACATTATAGCCGTTGCTAAATTAACACGTACATACCTTATAATAATTAAAAACGTCTAGAAAATCACAAAGTATTCCGTCACATACATAAGTTACACTAGCGTCTACTTAGTTCGCGTAAATACTTTTTATAAAAAAAAATAAAAAATTCCTAACGTCAAATAGAGCAGTGCGACATTTATATCTAATAAAAAAATAATAAACCAAATTTTTTTAGAGATTTTTTTCTAATTAAAAAATATCTATCAAGTGGACAAAAAATTATTTCTTTAATACTCACTCTTATATAAAGGATAATTTATATAATTCTTATGACTATCACATATATATTTATTAAGCATAAAAGTTATTTATTAAATTAATCATAAAATCATTTTGAATGTCTTTTAATTAAGTTTAAATATCGTTCTGCTTTTCTGAAAACAAATCTCCAACATCGTAAAGGGTAGTCTAGTTTCCAGTCTGTCCAACAACGCAATAATTAATTTAAAAGCTGAAGAATATCAATGAAATCGAAGACACACTAATGGTTGTCTTCATCGACCTTTCACAATGTTTGATGTACGAGGATTATATTGGACAATCTTAAAATATCATCTCGTGTAATGATGAACAAACAATTTTGACAGAATGAATTCCATTTCCCCAATAGGAGGAAATTTATCATTCAGAGACGTAAAATTCATAAATCCAAAGCAGTAATGTGTCGTCACATACTTGCAACCTTAATGAAATTGAAGATTCATCGTCAAAACTGGAATCATAGGAGAAGGGTCCACAATTATTTGATCAATGCCACGAGAAACAAAGGAGCATCGTTGTCATGTTAGGCCCATATCAATGGAAAAGGTTTATGTTCACGTCACAAGTCAACAAAATTAACATGAAAATAAAAGCGGTACGTAAATGAAACCCGATTTTGATATTTATGTGTCTGAACTTTTCATTGACCTAAAAATCCTAGGTTGCTGTAGTTTCATCGTTTTCTTGTTGATCCTATCGTACATCCCACTTATGTTAGTAGCTAAAAGGACTGATAAATGACACAGGCAAAAAGAGAAACGCTTCCAAATCAAAAAAGGATTGTGTTTACCAAAGGGTTGGCAAATTGAATCAAAAAAGAGAAGTGCTATTTATTTTATCAGAAGAAAAAAGAAACCATATTTATAGAGTATTTCAACCCGTATATAATCAGAAAAACTTGTTTGAAGATGCTCAACTACCCTACTAACGGCTATATTTGCAACTTTCCACCATCCATACAACATGATCCACCCATAGCCCCATACATAAGTATCAGCATCTCCTTATATTATAGACATAGGTTATTTAATGATTTTTTGGAGATATGAGACCTGTGAACCCCGTGTATAGCATCCTAGATAACATAGTTGTATGCATTACATTAAACATTGAGATGTCATGAGTTCTTTTGTACTTACTTGATTACATAGAACACCAATGAAAGAGCTGCGTTGGTTTTAAGGGATTTCATGTATATAGATTTGATTTGTAATTTTTTTTTTAACACTTGAAAAGTTATGTTTTGATTTTTTTTTTAACATTTGCTTCAATATTTATAATATTCTTTATTGTCGAAAAATAAATTGAAAAAAAAAACATTCTCTTCATTAATTATGTATCCAGACTTCCTTGTATTCGTCCATCATTTCCGTTTCCAAAGTAAATCACTGTTTCTCACCCCAACTTTCCACAATTTCGTCATGTTTAATAGCAGTTTATTTGCATTATTCTATAAGACTTACCCCAATTGTTTCTTCTAGTATATTTGTGAAAAAAAATCAATTTTAAACCTACGTTTTTTCTCTACACGTATGCAGTTTAGTCCATATATTTTTCGACTTGGTTGCCCTATTTACTTAACTTCTTTCCTGTATTCCTTTAATATGGCTTTATGGATCTTATACATTATTCCAAGGGTTTTAAATACTAATATGAATACATGACATATTTGAAAATTTATACATTCCAATTACTTTTCCTTTCGTTATTTGAGTTTACATACAATTTGAGAAATCTCAATTAGAGTGATGCCTCTCCTCAATTTCCACTCCATTTTATCATCAAACCACATGTCTTATCAATGATTTATATTTGGATTTTAATATATCCTTTAATAAATCAGGTTTTTCCGTTCCAAACTTTCATTTTCACTTTTGGATGTCCTGCATAATGTGCTTGTTATTTTTGGAATTTCATGGTATGTATGCATGTCTTAATCCAATGATGGTTAATAGATTCTTTAAATTTATATCGGTTTTAACTCAATTTAATAAAATTGATATATAAGATGAGAATGTTCCGCATTTATATGCACTGGTTTTGCCATAAGCAAATAATTTCATTATACTCCGATTGTAGATATAGTTCAAGATCCAATAATACCAAGATAGACTTTAATGTCTTTCTAAAATTTTATTTACTATTAATTCAATATCAGCAAATCGAATTTTAAAATAAAAAAACAGTTATTATAGTAATATATATTGTTTTAATATTTTTTTAGTCAATACATGAAACTCTTATTATTAACAAAACTTTGATATTGGCCTAGGTTAATGACCCAAATAATCCCGGTGATTATTAAAATTACATGTACCAAGAATTTTGAAAGTGTGGGTAATTCTTATTGGGAGTTTCAAAATTTAGTAAAATATTTGCAATCTTATTATTAGCCACTTATATGAGATGTTTATAAAGTTAGAACGATCAAAAGACAATGAGGACTAAATGTAACTCATAAGTTAATTTTCTTATTTAGAAAATGAATGGAACATATTAGCAGTTAAAATATAGTATATTTGAATATTTTCAATATAGATTAATTAAAACGATGAAACAAATTGCATAAAAGGGTGCATTCCATGTTTATTATTATTTTTATTCGAAAAATATCCTACGCTCATACTCTATCACTCCGTCTCATCATTTTTCGATTAGTCCTACTACCTTGATGAAATAAACTTATATCTGTTCATACAATTATTTTTTTCGTGTGTTTTCATACAAGTTTTGTCTTTATTGTAGACCAATTGCCATTGTCTTGAATCTGTCATGTAAGATTTTTTTTCTTTATGTCCAACTAGTCTTTATTATTTCTTCAAAATATGAAACTCTTCGTTGTAAAATTTATTGGACTAAGAGTATTAGACGAAATCCTAGGTGTGACATTTCATAAAATAAGAGAGGGATAAAGATACCATGTTCATATGTTCCTTTGGCCTCCTTAGATGAGGACTTTATGTTCGTTCTCTGACTTTATCACACGAAAATGCAATTTGTCTAAATTCTTGGATTTGTTAGACAAAAGGGGTTAGATGAAATATTTGTTAATCGTTAAGTCATATGAATTGCGTCTGTTCTAACCTTGTTTAGTTTACTCATATGTATATAAAATTATCAAAATAATTTCAATAATAATATTAATTATTAATCCTTATCCAAATCTTTAGTCTGATTTAAATAATCTTCAAGGACCTTAGTGTGTTCTTAGAGATTTTAATGTTATCCTCTTTGCCGTCTAAGTTAAATGAGGTTCTTTGCCTAACAATTTATCTAGTGATGAATTTCATGATTGGATAAATTCAAACGAACTCTTGATTATTCCTTCTTCGGATGTTTTCTTTACTTGATCTAATGGGAGGTTGGATAATCAAAGGATTGAGAGGAAGCTTGATAGAGTTCTTTGCAATTTTCTTTGTTTAGATATTTGGTTTAATTGCAGGAACAAATTTTTGGTTCATAATTGTTTTGATCACTATCCTCTTTTGGTTGAGTTTGCTTCTTCTTTAACTTCTAGAAATTCGTATACTTTTAAATTTCTTAAGATGTGGTTATAGCATCCCAGTTGCAGACATGCTATACAACAATCACGGGATGAAAATGTGATTGGTTGTCCTATGCTTATCCTACAACAAAAGCTCAAGAGGCTTAACCTCTCTCTTAAAGACTAGAACATTAATGGTTTTGGGAATGTTCATGAAGTAGTGGTTAATAAACAAAAAATCTTTATTTACAACATCAGATTCACAGAGTTGACTCTGCGAAGATGGATATGTTTCTTGTTCGACAACAACAAGCTATGCAAAATCTTGATATGGCTCTGGATTGTCAAGTCCTTTTTTAGGAAGAGAAAGCTAAAATGGTCTGGTTTAAAGATGGAGACTGTAATTCTTCTCTCTTTCATGCCATGGTAAAAAGGTATGCCAATTCTATTGGAATACAAAGGCTGATTGATGAGGATTTCGTTTTGAAGATCCTAACATATTATTTCTTTTTATAAAACTTTATATGATTCTTCTGATACTAATAATGTGTTTACAAATTTTAAGAAATCTATGATTGCTACCCATATCCCTAGAGTTGTTTCTGAGGACGAGAACTCTATGCTGGTTATGTGTCCTTCCAATAATGAGATTAAGAAGGTTATCTTTGCTCTCAACTCTGATAGTGCTCCTGGTCCTGATGGCTTTGGAGGCTCTTTCTTTCATGTTTGTTGGACATTGTGGGTTCTGATGTTTGTAATGTTGTAAAACAATTTCTCTTTCATAATTGGATCCTTTCCAGCGATGAAAGCTAATGTGGTTTCTCTTATTCCCAAAATTCATGCGACTACCTCTGTAAAAAACTTCAGGCCTATAGTTATAGCGAATTTCAGGTTTTCAAATATCTTAGCTGCCAGGTTAGTTTCCATTGTTGCAAGGATTGTCTCTCCTAATCAAAATGGTTTTATTAAAGGCCGACATAAAATAGTTTCCATTGCAACCATTAACATGCTTTCTAAGAAAATATCCGGTGGTAATGTGGCTTTCAAGATTAATATTTCCAAAGCTTTTGATACTCTCAATTGGGATTTTCTCATTCAAGTGTTGAATCGGTTTGGTTTTCACCATACTTTCTTACAATGGATTTTGACTATCCTTTAGTTTGCTAAGCTTTCTATAAGGGTTAATGCTAGTTTGGCTGGTTACTTTCCTTGTAGTAAGAAGGTCGAACAAGTTGATCCTCTTTCTCCTTTACATTTTTGTATTGTTGAAGAGGTCCTCAGTAAGGACATAACCAACCTTATTCTTACTAAGGATATTCTTCTTGTGGCTAGTCCTAAAGGGTCTTGGTTCGCCTCACGTGTTCTATATGATAATGACATTTTTGTGTTTTGTAAGGCTAACAAACGCTCCCTTTCTAATCTTATAAAGTTTTTACATTCTTATGGTTTAGCTTCGGGCCAATAGACACTTCAAAAAGTCAATTCTTCATTGTTGACGCTTCTCCTAGTTTCCTTTCTAAGATTAAAGATGTGCTTGGTTGTAGTAGGGGCAATATTTTCTTTAATTATCTTAGAGTTTCTATATTTGTAGGTTCTCCTAAAGCCAGGTTTCTTCAACCTCTTGTAGATAAAGTTAGATCTAAATTGGCTTCTTGGAAAAGGAAATCTCTTAGCATGATGGGAAGAGTAAAGCTTGTTAACTCTATGACTTATTGTTCTTTGTCTTACAACTTTCAGGTTTATAGGTGATCCTCCAACCTTCTTAAGCTTGTTGATAAATGGGTTAGAAACTTTATTTGGTTAGTTGATATTAAGAAACAGGGTTCAATGACTGTTAATTGGGTTACAATTAGTAATCCTAAGTGTGAGGGTGAGCTTCAAGTTGTTAATTTTCAACTTCAAAATAAAGTTTTTTTAAGGTTTCCTTAGGATTTCGCTTATATTTATCACCCTTGGATTTCTTTAATGAAGACTCGGTTTCATAAATCTAAATATCAAAGAGTTGGGTCCTTCTTTTCTTCCTCCATCTGGCCTGGTATTAATGATTGGTATGATGTTATTTTAGAACACACTTTTTAGACTGTTGGGAGAGATGATAATATTAATTTTTGGAATGATCTCTAGTGCTCTGAGACATGCGTCTTTCTGCTTGTAGGTGTTTCTTATGCCGAAAGGATTAAATTGAAAGCTATTGTGGCTCACTGTTGGAATAAAAGTGGTTATTGGGACCTTTATCCTTCTTTTTTAAATTCTTAATATATGCATAATTTATGTTATATTTCTCTGACCTCTTGGGAAGATACTCCTAATTGGATGAAAGATTTTGCCTTTCTTACCCAGATGGCTCCCAAAAAGTTTTCTAAGGATTCTAATCCTACTTGTAAATGGAGTAAATTGATTTGGACTAGTTCTATTCCTCCTGCGAAGACTTTAGTATTTTGAAAGGTTTTACATCAAAGTTTACTTGTAGACAAAAATATTCAAATTAGACATCTTTCTTTGTGTTCTAAGTGCTCTTTGTGTACGAAATAGGAAAAATCTCTTCTCATCTTTTCTTTAATTGCTCTGTCACCTCCCATATTTGGAATTATACGAAGTAGCTTTTTCCCAAGTTCTCTCCTCTTTCTATTAATGATATTATTGATTTCTTAATGCTTGTAGAGAGTCCCTTAGTTAATCTCGTGAGGCTAACAACTATTACTTACTCTATTTGGATGATATGGAGGATGAGAAATCATGTCAGGTTTCAAGAAAACATTTCTATCTACTCAATTATTTAGATTGTTAAAGGCTTTATCAGAATGACGGGTAATTCTTCTAGGAAATACATGCGCAATAACATTATTGACTTCTCTTATCTAAAGTTCTTTTATATTACCATGCATTGTTGGAAAAAGATCTCTTCTATTCAAATTATTTAGAAATTCTCTCATGTTAATTGGGTGAAGGTCAATACTGATGGTGATGCTAGAGGGTGTCCGGGTTTTTCGGCATGTACAAGTATTTTTCGTGATAGCAGTGATGAATATATAAGTAGTTTCTCCTCTTTCCTTGGGGTCCAAAAGTCTTTATTTGCTGAGGTTGTGGGAGCCATTTTGGCTATTGAGCATGCTTGGGGCAAATATTTCAGAGTATTTAGCTTGAGTGTGACTCTTCCCTGCTTTGTCAAATGTTTAATTTGTTTAGTCTCGTTCCTTCGTCTTTGAAAGGGAGATGGAGAAAATGTATGACAATATGTAAAGAAATTGAGTTCAAAGTTTCTCATAAATTCCGTGAGGGAAACCATTGTGCTGACAAGCTGGTTTTGCTGGGTCTCGAGAATAAGTTAGAGTTCAAATGGTATGATGTTTTGCTAGATGCTATTAATTAGACTTTTTTTCATAATAAGTATCAACTCCTCCTAATTCGTTTTGTTTAGCTTGGTTGAGGAATGTTTGTCATCTTTTCTTGTCATAGATTTGGCCTAGCACCCCTAAGATTTTGTATTTTTTTCTTTTTCTTTTTAATAATATGTTTCATGTCATGACATATGATTGTTGACTTTTGAGGTTTCAGTCTAGCTAAAATGTCAAAATTCATAGCAATGCCTAACATAAATTTTCATAAAAAAATTCAAAAAAACTAAAATATAACAAATTTCTTAAAAAAAAAAAAAAAAAAATAAAAAAAAATAATAATTATAGTTTTTGAATTTTTATAAAAAAATTCAAAAAAACTAAAATATAAAAAATTTCTTAAAAAAAAAAAAAAAAAACTAACATAAACTAATCATTATCGTTTTCGAACTTTTAGTAACAGATTTTTGTCAACCGTCATCATAAAGTTACATTTATTTACAAAATAGCTAATGTGCATCTCTCGTTGATGATGACTATAAAGTTGTCAGTAAAAACAGTCTTAATTTGTTTATTTTTGCATTAGTAAAAGTCATGTAATTTGTTGTATTTCTTATGTTACCTTATATACTCAAGTATTACTTAAAGTCCCAGGATGTAATGGTTTTCTTGATAAGAAATCATAAAATATATATTATCTTAATCTTTATTATATAATAGAACGGTAATTGTCATTGACTTTTAAATTTGTTACGTTTAGAGATTTTAAAATTGATCAAAGCATTAGTTGTGACTAATTATTGTGGATAGCGCACATATAAATTTAGATAATTTCTTTGTTGAATTATATTAATACATATTAGGTTTAAGGTTTGTTATTTATTTTCACAATAACTATATTATTTTTAAAAGTTAATTTAAAAGCTAATTGTGAAATGGTTGGTAGAGTTGTGTGTTGGTATCCAAGTGAGTTATGTCCTACATTGTATAGAAATGAAAAAGTTGAGTAACATCGAAAATCCACAAATCTAATATCTTAAGGTTTTAGGTTGAGAATGGTGTCATTTCCTTACGTGGTCCAAAAGTTTTCCTAACGGAGATTTCAGGCAAGCGTATCTGTTTAAGTGTATAAATGACAGTACAAGTGAGGATCGTTTGTGAGTGAGATACTCATGTTTGAAAATATTTCTGCTCGAGGGGGAGTGTATCAATGTGAAAGTTGTTGGGTATTCAAAAGTTTGAGTCTATGTCTTACATTGAATAAAAATGAGAAAGTTAAACAACATATAAGAAAGAAAACCTAAAAACCTAATGCCTTAAGGTTTTGGGTTGAATGTGACGTCATCATTTTCTTACGTGGTTTGACTCAATTCTCATTCTTACAAGATCTTTCCAGCATCGTCATTATTTCATTTCTCTAGATATTGTATGCCGGTTGTGCAAATACCGATAAAGATAAATTTGAATACGTGTTTCTATTGAGTTATACTTCTAAAGTAAATCAAAACGAATAATGAGATCTGAAGTGTTAATATTTGGATTGAAACTATTGCTATTATTTAAAGTAAAAAACAAAAGGTAATTTGGTTTGAAGAAATCCTTAATTAATAATAAGAAAAGGAAATAAAGAATATAAATGTATAAACTCGATTTTGTTTAAGTATTAATCGAAAGCACAAATGCTAATTAAAGAAAAAACGATGGAATTTATTTCAAATATGTGGAAAGAGGCAAAGTAGCAGCATTTCAATATGGTGCAACAGCATGATAGGTGAGTGAAACAAGTTTTTAAGCTTTTGGCTAAACATCTCATAGCTCAATAAGGTTGAGAATAGACTAGTCTCAGATGAGGCTGCATCGTCGACAATATTATTCCCAGTTATACCACACAAGCTACATACAACTGCCTTCTCCATTGGATAGGGACACGTTTGTTTCATTTAAACAATTTGTATGCTTTTTCATAATCCAAATTTGTGGAGAAATACCAAAGAAAATGGACAACAAAAGGTCTCGGAATGAACTAGGAATCAATTGGCCACCCCTTTGGCCAACACAATCCTTTTTTGATTTGGTTGCCATTTCTTAGTCCCTTTAGCTAAAATAACTGACATGTTCGATAGGATCAAGAAGAAAACGTTGAAACCAGAAAGCAACAGAGATTTTTTTGCGTCAATAAAAAGTCAGACACTTAAATATCATCACTATGATGTACCATTTTCATTTCATGTTAAAATTGTTGATATCTTGACGTGAATATTAACTTTTCCATGGACATGGGCCCTAACATGACACCATACTCCTTTGTTTCTGGTGGCATTCATCAAATAATTATGGACCCTTCTCCTATGATTCCAGTTTTGGCGAGGAATGATTGGATTTATCATTTTTACGTCTCTGAATGTTAGGCTTCCTCGCAATGGGAAATGGAATTCTTTATCCAAATTACATTATAAGATTGTCCAAGATAATCCTCGTACAAGATATAGACAAGCATAACTAGTGTATGTGTGTGTTCGATCTCTTTGATTTTCATCAGCTTTTAAATTAATTATTGCGTCGTTGAAAACACTTGAGACTTATATTCAAAAAAATTTTGAAACACTTGAGACTTATCTTATGTTTAAAATATTTTTTATATGTATATATTTTTTTATAATAAAACAGCTAACTACATTTTTTTATAACTTAAAACAAATATTACCATTCCAACATAATAATATATATATATATATATATATATATATATATATATATATATATATATATATATATATT
>Ga0099824_1009171_pt1 | contig 12290 bp, 5 predicted proteins | sample SiratrowhiteBW_FD_76837 | JGI IMG/M metagenome (GOLD analysis project Ga0099824, IMG submission 76837) | Root nodule microbial communities of legume samples collected from California, USA - Siratro white BW | ecosystem: Host-associated > Plants > Roots > Nodule | place: USA: California... | reverse complement strand
TATATATATATATATATATACTCTTCATTGAAGTTATAGGAAATGTTTTGTAGTTTTCTAATTCAAGTTTAAATTTCACTTCTATAACATGTATTGCAATAGCATAATAATACCTATTAAGTTTTTCCATTTCTAACATTATTTTTCTTTTCCTTTCACATACTACTCTTATAATTAGTAATTCAATCATCTCAAATAAACATCATTCATCTATCATGTTTTGATCACTTGATTTTCTAATTGTCAATGTCTTTCAATTTATTTTATTTAAACTCTATATTTAAATTATATTTAAAATTTTATAGTAATATTAATAATTAAAAATAATATTCAAGTACAATTTAAATTGTTATAATTTACTGGCGTAAAGAAATTTATCAATATAAAATGTGATGAGTTTATGTTTTATGTATTTAAAGATGTTTTTATATGCAATTCATGATTTAGGTTAACCTAATTACAGAGGAATTAGAATTCATTTTTCATAATAGTAGAAATTGAAAGTAGTGTTAGTTAATTAAAAGTCTATGAGGGCTAAGTTAATTGATTTGTATAGGTTAATTAAACAACATTGAATATTGGTTGTTGCGAGAATGAACAAGGTTGCTATACTTACATATTTTATTTAAAATAAAAAGACCTTAAATTGTTTTTTTTTTATTCAAGAACAAGATGCTTGACATATCTAACCTGGAGTTGCTAGAGCCATCTAAACACACACTCTTGGTGTTGTTTATTTGAATGAGGAAACTCATAGGATAGGAAAATAAGTTAAACATAACTATCACAGTCAACTTAAATTTTAAACAAACTCACATACATTACACATTTATCTTAAATAAAGTTTAAACATGTACTAAATTCAATTATCACTAATAAACTAATTTCATTCACTTATATATTAGCAGAAAAGGTGTCCTTACATATTTTATATATTTTAGGAGATAATCTTATCTGGTAAGATCATACATTAAATAAGATTTAAAAATAAAATATTGATTTATTATGCAAAATCCGATCTCTACCTGTAACTTTAGTGCTTTAAATCACTTAATCCTTAAATACACGTATAAACTTCCAGCCCCGCAAATATATAGATGCATCTTTTGAGAGTGTCGGCTGGTAATTGCACAAATCCAGCCTCTATATTTTAATTTCAAATGCCACGAACCTTTTATTTAGATCGGAAACGTGCTTTATTTTTTAAATAGCATTTACAGCACATTTTTATCACTTTTTCAATTGAGCAATCTAATTTAGATTGATTTAATCTGAACACAAGTAAGTATATATGCCTCCCTGATTTGGCTCTGATTTGATTTCAAATTGGGATACAGAGAGGAAATCATTTACCTTTTTTAATCCATGTTTTGTATGTTTTGATAGATTATCAAATAAATATACTGAATCATTTGCATGCTGTTGCACAAATCAAATCTTCATTCTTTGGCCTTTTCTCATTAAATTCCATAATTCACTGCAGAACAATCACATGTTTTTTATATCATATATTTATAAACTGAATCTCCAATTGCTTAATATTAAATTGGAAAAAAAAATCCTTGACCATGTGTTAAATGAAAAAAATAATTCAGGAATAAAATATTTTAGCAAATGAAATATATTTATTTATATTAAGATTTGTAAAACTTAGCTGAATATATATACTTGATTTAATGTTGTATAATGTACGCGGATCCGCACATAACTTGACATTGTAATTGAAAATAAAATTATGCACATTTGTCGTAAAACATTAGTTAAGTTGTTAAGTTGCGTAATATTTTCGCATAAATTTTCGTAATTTCTCAAACTTCAACAAACAATATATAATTTACTCATATATCATAGTCCAAAAAATAATTTACTCTTAACACAAAAATATTACTTTACATGAAAAATTGATGCCACCCATTAAATCATTATTAAATCAGTGTACCAAATTGTTTTCTAAAAAGGAGACTTAAAAACCTTGAATGAAGAATATTCCAAGAAATGGTAGGAATATTTAAATAGAGAGATAGGAATTTGTTAAGTTAGAGCAACAACTACCTATCAATTTGCAATAAAAAGGATAAGATTGAGTGACGATAATTGGGGAGTAAGAAGCAGTGAATATTTTTAAAGATCGTGGCCAGAAATTGGTGCGCAAAACAAACATATGATTAATGCAAAGCACACCGCAGATATAATAACAATAAAACTATAATTTAGGAACTAATACGTGTAAAAGCATAACTAAGACAAAAGAAAACTATCAATAATCTGATATGACTGCAGAAGATGCGTAAAAGGACACAGTTACTAAAATCACACGTTCATGAATTGAAAAATTAGTGTGAACAAAATAATGATAATATTTAGAGGGGCGTATTTAGAAGTCACTTTCGTAGCAGCGTGATATCTGTCATAAAATCTTCGGGAAACGTTCATCTCATCAACCACGTTCAGAAGTGTGGTAAGCTAGTTCACCCAAATTAGGAAAACACTCCTTGGCCTCAAAATATCCTCGCCTATCACGTGCTTCAATCATCCACGAATATTTAGTATTTTTCGTTTCCACTTTCTTTTTTTCTCTTAAATATCTTTATTTCCACATACGCCTTAAGCCTTAGGTCATTCAATCTCAACCATATTTCACCGTATATATATAAAACAGCGCCTTGCTCATTCTTTCCAACCAACACTTCACACTTCTTTCTTCTTCCTATTCCTATCACTGAACCTCTCTTTCCTTTCTTTCTTTCTTTCTCACAAAGCAAAACCACACCACACAGATTAATTGCAATACATGGATTGGGTTCGAGGAGACGCCGTCGGTAGAGGAAACTTCGCCACCGTTAGTTTAGTGATTCCGACTACTAATCCCTCTCAGTTCCCGTCTTTAACCGCCGTCAAGTCCTCCCAACCACACACCTCGTGTTGGCTCAGGAACGAGAAACACGTGCTCGATCGCCTAGGTTCCTGTCCAAGGATCATTCGCTGCTTCGGAGACGACTACAGTTTCGAGAATGGTGTTGAGTACTACAATTTGTTCCTCGAGTACGCCGCCTCCGGGAGTCTCGCAGACGTGGTAAACAATTGCGGTGGTCGGATTCCCGAGCCTGAGGTTCGGCGTTACACGAGGTCCATCGTGGAAGGTTTGAATCACGTGCATCAAAACGGGTTTGTCCACTGCGACATAAAGCTGCAAAACATCCTCGTATTCGGCGACGGGGAAATCAAGATTGCGGATTTCGGTCTGGCGAAGGAGGCAGGGGAGAGAAAACAGAGCAAGAGTGAATGCAGGGGGACACCGCTGTTTATGTCGCCGGAGCAAGTGATCGACGGCGAGTGTGAGTCGCCGGCGGATATATGGGCTCTGGGATGCGCCGTTGTGCAGATGGTGACTGGGAAACCGGCGTGGAAGGTGGAGCAGGGGTCGAGTATGTGGTCGTTGATGCTTCGAATTGGGGTGGGAGAAGAGGTTCCCGAGATACCTGAGAATTTGTCGAAAGAGGGGAAGGATTTTATCGAGAAGTGTTTTGTTAGGGATCCCAGAAAGAGGTGGAGTGCAGAGATGCTTTTGAAACACCCTTTTGTTTCTGATGACACTGTTTCATTTAAGCGCGTTCACGAATCGCCCAGAAGTCACTTCGATTTCCCCGACTGGGTTTCTAGCACCACCTCTTCACTTCCCAGTTCGCCGGAATCTCAATCGCCGTGGAATTTTGATGAGTCCCGATTGGAAGGCTTCTGCACGCCGGAGGAGCGGCTCCGTCGGATATCGACGGTTAATCGGCCGGAGAATTGGTCGGAATCAGATGGTTGGAGTAGTGTTAGGTGAAATTGGCAGAGGAATCGGTTTTTATTATATTAAAATTCATTGATTTAAATTTTTGTAAATTGGGTAGGATACACATAGGTACATTTGTGATTTGTGAACTGACTTGATGGAAGAGTTTTAACTGGCGCCGGTTGTGGCGCGCGTTGTACAGAGGCTGATTTTATAGTAAATTACTCGGTTACTGTTATTTTGTGTTTAATTTCTTAATTTCCTTCTATTTGGGAATTTGGTCTCGTGAGGGGTTTAAAGTTTTAACTTGTATGAATTGGGGAGAGGCATAAACCCGTGGCTGTAAAAGCGTTGACATGATTATTGAAGGCATGATTGCATGTTGTAAAAGAGAATATGGGGTAAATGAAGTTTAAAACTTTTGGGTCGGTATGGTCTGCGTCAAACACCCAAACTTCTTTTATTTAATTTTGGCTTTTAACACTTTGACAAATTTGATGTGAATGGCCAAGGAAATTCAATGATTTGGTTTTGGTGTTGGTGTACCCTGTTTTCTTTTTTTAATTGTTCTTCGTTTGACTTGGTTGGTTTAAGTTTAGTGTGAAATGAAAAGGTAATGGGAATACCTGGGTCCTGGGTCTTCACATTGTATCGTGCCAGCGTGAAGACAGCTCTTCCAGCAATTGGAAAAAACACGGAATTAGTAGTGCTAAATGTTATTATGTGAGCAGAAAAGTTTAACATTCAAAGTTGTGTTGGGAAAAACACTGATCACCCCTTTGTGGAAAACCATCTAAATTTCTTCTAAATCCAGTGAATATAACCCACCTACAAGATTAGGTATGGTGGAAAGAAAGGAATCGACCATTACCAAATTCACACAAAGTGTTATAGAATTTTGGCAACGGAGGAGTGAGATCAAAGTATTCTAGATTTTCTTCTTGTGGCAGGGGAATACATGTATTAGATCTTAACAATAAGAACGAAAAGTAAAGGTCAAATAACAACTCCCATGTTCCTTTGTGTACAAAACCAGAAAAGAAAAGGAAAAAATTGTAAGACTCCGCGTGTTGTGAGATTTTTATATGATGCATCATTTATTTTGGTCATTTAGAAAAATATTTCAAGAATGGTACAATAGAAAGTAAAAGTCAAGATGGAGAATTAAACCTAGCTATTAAAGAATAAGGTCAACAGCAAAGTATTCGAGTACATAAACAATGGACGCGGTTTTTTGCGGGCACTAAAATGTGCTTTACAAAATAGCTTTGGATGCTTAAACAGTTCTATAATTTTAGAACAAAAGTAAAGAACTAAAAAAATTACTCCTTCCATTTGTTTTCTATGATTTTGTAAGAATAAAGTAAACTATTCAAAAATTAAAAGACATGTAAAAGATATAATTGTTAAATTGTAATTAATGTAGTTTCAAACTTTATAAATGAGAAACAAATAAATAGAAAGAAAAATTCTCTAATAGTTCAACACTTAAAAGAACAGAAGAGTATTATTTTAGAATGAAATAATAATAATAATAATAATAATAATAATAAATTTTATATTGCTTTAAATTTTCTTGTGCACCACTCCTCGATTTGTTAGGAGTTGAACCAAACTCAGAAGGGATAGGCTTTTGTGGTGTGACAAATATTTAAAATGCATTGCACGTTTTGTCTATTTGAAATGTTATTGCGTCCAAATTGGAAGAGAAGCGCCGCGTTTGTGGCTCCTGTTTTGTGAAGCTCGTGTGTTTGGATTAAATTTTGTAAAAATAATATTTTAACTTAAATGGTATATTAAATATCTTCCACTTCTAAAATTATCATAGCCTGGGAACAAAACTCAATTTAATATAACTCAATCATGATTTAATTGCTAAACTCAATTTAATGATTAAGAGTGTGTTTATACAAGTGTTTTGGTGTTCATTGAACAAGATTTTAAGGTGTATTAGTCAAAGACATTTGGAAGGTTAAAACTCATTCATTTATATTCTTCCAAACTTCGATTTAGTATCCAGAAGGCACATGAATTTTTTTTTTTTTTTTTTTTAAGGAAGAGCATGCACCTTTGGGGGGGAATAAGGGCTTTGTTGAGGTGGTAGCAATAGATAAATAAGTTTGAGGTGGAAGAAAGATTGTAGCCCACAAAGCAATAATCACAAAAATGTATTTAGATGGATCCAATTGGAAGGCTGTTCAAGAAGGTCCATGTGAAAGACTGCCCACGTAAATCTGTACCATATAATCACTATTCTCTTGTTCCTCATTTCTGTAACACTATACTAAGAGTAGCACATGCGTGCTCTTCATTTAATTTCAATCATAGGCATAAAAATCACCTCAAGTAGTCACCAAGAAACTGGTAGAGAAGAATCAATTATGTTTATTTTTTTTTTCAAGTTTTTAATTCGGTCAAAAATATTTTTTTTACTTGAATAACAGTTCAATATCAAACTACAATGAGAAGTGTATGGGTTATCATATTGTTAATAAACACAAAAGAGGGATAATATAGTTACTTAGTACTGGTTTTTTTTATAGCTTTATTTCTTGTGATTTCATATTGTTAATATTTTTTTAAGAGAATAGTTTGTTACAAATTAATATATTAAATATTGGAAAGTATATTTAATCATCAATAGTAGCAAACCCTAAATTAATACTTTTTTTCGATTTAATGATGTATCTAATTTATAAAAAAATCATTATTAATAACATATACTTTTGCTACTGGTAAGTAAATGTTCCACTCAGTAACCTTAAAATTTATTCATTCATTTGCTTTATGATTATTTGTGTCATGATCTGTGTTAGGCCAACAAAAACTAGTATAATCAGGGCAAGCTTAATCATTTTGTCCAAAGTGAATTATAATTTATAATCATGATGCAAAATGCAATATTTTTTATTTTTTAATTCTGCTAGTAAAGTTAAAAAAAATAAAAATTATAGTTTGTTATATAATTGAATCATAATGCTACCAACTAAGTTATCTACAAAACCAAATTCACTTGACCAGAGACAAAAAGAAACTCTAAGATTCAATAAGGAGTGTGTGTGAAAAGCAATGATGTGCATGAGTGTGGAGTTATTGACAAAACACCCCATTTTTGAGCTGGAAGAAAGATGTTAGCCATAATAAAGAAACAAGAAAATAAAATGATCAGATTGATCTAATTTGGAGCAATGTTAAACCAGTCCATGTGAAAGATGGGCCACATAATTGTGACCCGCAAAATATCTATATACGATATATAACACTTTTGTTTTTCGACACCATAATACACTTTTTATCAATTTTGGTTAATTTGTAACACTATACCAAGAGTAGCATTTCATGGAATGTTAATCATATACAGTCTTTTTTAGATAAAAATATTTTTAAATTTTATATATTTATAATTTTATATTAAAAAATTACTATAAATCTTATATTTTATCCTTTCTCATAATAACTGCAAGTTATTGATTAATATTAAAAATTAATTAACAGACTAGTTGAGTGAGAAAATCAATCAATTTGTTCTTTCCGTTTTAAAAGTATGAACAAATAAAAATAAAAATAAATTATTTTTAATGTTTGATGCTTAATTTGGTAAAAAAAATAAAAATCAAACGGTAGTTCTATACTAAACTACTTTTTTTATTTAATAGTTTTTATTAATTTTTTCTCTTACATATCAATCAAAATAATTAAGTTATATTAACTTGGTTTTTACAGCTTAATTTGTTATAGTTTTATTTCAGATCATAACTACTAAATATATGGTATAAAAAAATATATAATTTATTATTATTAGTTAAACTACCATTAAAATAATGAATATAAAATATATTCTTTGATTTAATGAATGTTATATTTTTTAATAAAATGATATTTTGATTTAATGAAAAATTAGTTCAATGAATAAATGGTTGAAAAAAAAATATAATCTAACTTAAATTAGACCAACTTTTACTTGATCCATTTATTCTACAATTTAAACAGATCTATGCTATAGATTTAGAGGTTAAATTGTTTTATAAAACAATATATATATATATATATATATATATATATATATATATATATATATAAAATATAAATTATTTTATTTAAAATTAAATTAATTTTATTAAATTTTAGAAAACATTTTTTTATTTTTTTAAATTTAACCATTTTATTAATATTAATAGATGAACCGACAAGCCTGACAAGTGACCTTATGTTCATCCTCACATAATTTTAACAGTTAATTTAGAATTTGAATAGGAAAATATAATCAATTATATATATTTATATCATCGTAGGAGTGACAAAATCAATTCAACAGAAAAATGAACCTATCAACCAACCTTTATTTAAGATGAGTTATAATTGAATTTTCGAACTCATTTGGATTAATTCGTTATCTTATTAATCGATCATAATATCTGATTGAAACAACTCTCAATTTAGTTTATTTCAACTGTCTATTTCTTTCAATCATCACCTTTTACGTTTTATAGTAAATTGAATTTCAATAGCTTTTGAAAAATATGTTTGATATTTATAAAAAAAAAAAAATCTTATTTTACAGTTTAATGGTTTATTACAAATTTAAAATATAATGTCTATATTTAACAATTCATTTTAGTATAAAATGTAATTATTTAAAATTTTATCAATGAATAATATACAATTAAAATATTTGTTTCTGAAATTATAAAATAGGAGAAATTACAGTTATTTTTCTTATTTGTTTGTTTCTACTACTGTATTGCTACAAAGGAATAAGAGACACAAATTTGAATGGATTTTTTGTAAATATACGTGAAGAAATACATGGAAAGAATGTGAAGAAATAATATGGAAAGAAGGTAAGAAATGTCAGGATATATAACTATCATTGTGATAAGAGAAAAGATGTACACTTGGGACACAAATAAGAATTAGATTAAAATAAAAGAGATACAAATGAAAATTAGGTTAAAATAAAATGGAAGAAGGAATCAAAGGAACATTATGAGTATTATGAGTATTTGTTTATGGTCTCTTTGTATATTGAGGGAGATAAAAAATAAAATTGTAATGGATGAACAACTAATAACTGGAAAAATATTATAAAATCTCTGTATGTATTATTAAAAGAAAACAAACAGATTCCAACAGAGAAGAACAGAAAAGATAACACTCAGAGATAATAGAGAGAAGAAATAGAATGCAACAACTACTCTCCTCCCCTCTCCTCTCAATTAATATATATTTAATAATATTCCTCACACACATAATCCATCATGAGTGAATTAGCCTTCTGCATTCTTACAGTTTTTCTATTATCCACAATCATTGCATCACTTGACACCTCTTCATTATTCTTCTCCCTGCCTATTTCCTTAATTGTCCTTGTGCTATTTCCACTTGTGACATTGCCTCCCCCTTCAAAATCAACCTTGTCCTCAAGGTTGAAGTCGGAATAAGCTTGCTGCATATAGGTAAGTTCCTCCCAAGTAGCGTGTTCTGCATCAATGCCTTCCCAATATACCAAAAATTGAGGAATATGTTTGTCTTCCTTAAGAATAACTCTAGATTGAAAACTCTCTTGTGGTTGTAATATAGGACCAATGTAATTAGTAATCAGAGGAAGTGGGATATATGATTGTTGATGAACACCTTGGCATGATTGTTGAGGGTAGCAAAAGCTTGTAAGCAACTGGACCCATACATTGAATAATAGAAAAAGGACCGAAGTATTTCATGTTCCAGTTTTTGATTTTGTCTAAATGCAACTGAATTTAACTCATCAACAGTGGTAATGGGAATGGGAAAACTATCCTTGACAATTATGACATTTAAAGCCCAATAATTGATACAGAATCTCCAAGTACCATCTTTCTTTTCAACCAAGAAAATTGGTAAAGAAAATGGGCTAGTACTAGGCACTATAATTCCTTCTTGTAACAACTACTCTCAATAAAAGCACCTAAAATTGTAATGAATGAACAACTGATAACTAAAGAAAGATTATAAAATCTCTGTATGTATTATTGAAAGAAGATGAACAGATTGGAATAGAGAAGATAACACCCAAATATAATAGAGAGAAGAAACTGCAACAACTACTCCCGATCCCCTCTCCTCTCAATTACTCAATTACTATATATTTAATAATATTCCTCACACACATAATCCATCATGAGTGAAATTGGCATTCCCTATCCTCTCAATTACTATATATTTAATAATATTCCTCTCACACATAATCCCTCATGAGTGAATTGGCCTTCCGTATTCTTGACTTTTTCTGTTACCCACAATCATTGCATCACTTGACACCTCTTCATTATTCTTCTCCCTGCCCATTTCCTTAATTGCCATTGTGCTATTTCCACTTGTGACACTCTGCATTCCTTTCTCTGAGTTCTTTCTTCTTTCTCTAAATTCTTCTTTTTCTTCCTATCTGTAGGTAAGCAAGTTATTCATTCTCTTCCACCATCTCTCTGGGTACTGTCATACCCATACTGATAATGGTTGAGTACTTCTTTTATTTATTTTACAATATCAAACTCGTATTAACTCATTCCTGGGTCTTAGTTCGTTAACGTACCTTACTACGCCTTTCCTTTTGAAATTTCGTAATAATACGTATCATTTTGGTCCTTTCATTGAGTCCGATGGCAGAAAGCACACTTATGTAATCGATGCAAGCAGTGATTAACAAACTCACAGAACAATCTGAAGGTTATAATGACCAGCTAGCAGTGATGACCCATGCTTTAGTCTCGGTTCAGCTGACACAAAGAATGAAGCATTCTCCTCGACACAGTTCATCCCTATTTGCATCCCCAAGACAGCTGTGGGTGGATTTCCCTCTTTTTCTGGAGTGAAAAAAGAAGACATTATGCAATAGATTTATAAAGCGGAAATATTTTTTCGAATTTACGAGATTCCAGAAGGTCGGAAGATGGATCTCGTGACAGTTAGCTTGGAAGGCTGAGCCCTAGCTTGGTTTCAGATTTGGAAGAAATTAAATTAGGGTAAATCACTAGCTAGACTATTTGAAGAAAAAAATTTCCCTCATACTCAAAGATGGCGTACCACACCACCAACTCCAATTGCTTCCACTCACAAAATGCATTTCCACCCAACTACAAAGAACCTGAACTATATCAGAAACTGAATTGAGATCAGGAAGGCTACATATTACAAGAGTTTCATGATTCAATACTAGGAGGGCATGGGGATATAAAAAACATTGGCAAGAATGACAACCTAATTCTTCTGGAAGAATATAGCTAACACTGTGAAAGAATATGTGAAGACTTGTCCAATCTGCCAACAAGCAAAGTATAACACCCTTCCCTAGGCAGACCTTTTACAATCTTTACCAATTCCGGTATGGATTTCATTACAATACTACCTATGTCTCATGGCTATTTTGTCATATTGGTAGTTATTGACCGGCTATTAAAATTCACTCACTTTATTCCTTTAACATCAGATTTTTCAACACCTAAAGCAGCTGATGCTTTTATCAAAACAATGGTTAGTGTTCATGGAATCCCTAAGACAATTGTGTCAGACCGAGATAAGGTCTTTACCAACAAATTTTAGGAGCAAATATGTGCCTGTCAAGGAATCACTCTAGCATACACATTCCCAGTCAGATGGACAAACAAAGATACTCAATCGATGCTTAGAAATGTATTTGAGATGCTATACTCAAGAAAATCCCAAGGATTGGTACAAGTTGTTACCCTGGGCAACATATTGTTATAACACTTCTTTTCACTCCACTATTGGAAAGTCACCGTATAAGGCTGTGTTCGGTAGAGAACCACCACCCGTTAATTTGTTATGAAGCTTAGTTAGGGGATACTCCTTCCATTCAGGAACAACTACAACTACGAGATATGGTGTTGGAATCCTTGAAAACCAATATTAGGAAGGCACAACTGAGAATGAAAGATCAAGCAGATAATAATAGAAGAGATGTGGAATATAATGTCGGAGATTTCGTTTAGGTATCGCCAACATTCTCTGAGATTAACCAAAAATCAGAAACTCTCTATGCACTATTTTGGACCTTTCCCAATTATGGCACGAATTGGCCAAGTTGCCTACAAGTTACAGTTGCCTCCAACAGCTCAGATCCACCCGTTAATTTCATGTGTTTGTGCTTAAAAAGTGTGAGGGATGTCCCCAACCTGCATTTGTGTGTTGACCTTTTTCGACAAGTGTACCGAGTCAAAAGTAATATAGATTTATAAAGTAAGGATGTCGGTCCCACAAAGAACAGTTTTGTTATTAAATCTCAAATTCACGACTCACTAAGCAAATAAAAGTTTCAAGATGATTTGATTATAATATGAATTGATAAACAATAAAGACAATTAAAGAATAAATAACGATTATAAAAAGAAGTTTTCATGATCTAGAAAGACTCTGGGATTGAACTTCATCTATCTCCCTCATTCATATTTTGGATTTGATAATAAAATACAATATTAGTAACTACTCACTATTGATGCACATATAATAATCATTCACACCG
>Ga0099824_1009165_pt1 | contig 12295 bp, 9 predicted proteins | sample SiratrowhiteBW_FD_76837 | JGI IMG/M metagenome (GOLD analysis project Ga0099824, IMG submission 76837) | Root nodule microbial communities of legume samples collected from California, USA - Siratro white BW | ecosystem: Host-associated > Plants > Roots > Nodule | place: USA: California... | reverse complement strand
GGATCTAACAATTATATTGCAAACAATAAGTCTTTGACCAGTATATCGTTGCCTTCTTTTACTTATGCAGTTACATTTTTTTATGGTTATAATCCTCTTCTCACGTCTATAGATATTCCTTCATTTTCTTTATTAATGGATAATGGATCCGGTATATCATTCCCGTTTAATGCACTTCCTAGTTCCCAAATAAACTTGATTTTAAATAGACTTCTAAACCTTCAAAATGCAAAACCCTATGTTAATCTAAATAACCAAACTCCTCCCGCGCCTCCAACAGGGCAGGGACTTATAGATAAAGCAACTTTAGTAAGTAGAGGCATTAGTGTTGCTACCGATTAATTAAATAATATTTGGAAAAGCATCAGTGTTAAAGCTGGTGCTTTTTTTTGCCGTGAATTCTGAAACTTTTTGCACAATTCTTATAACAATAAATTTTGAAGAAATATTCAATTTTAAGTTTTTAAAAATCAGCAAATTATTAATTTAAAAATTAAAGTCATGAATAATATTTTCAGAGGATTATTAGCCGGCTATGGCGCTAAAAAATTAGGAGGTGGATGTTTCGGAACCATTATAGTTTTTATTATTCTTTGGGTTCTTTTAGGACAATGCAACTAAAAAATGCTGTACAGAAAAATACGAATAAAAAGATAAATTTTGATGCAATATTATTGGGCAGATTAAGCCAAAATGTCTAGATTCGCGTCACTAAAAAATAAATTTAAAAAATGGGTTCAGGTTTTTTCGCACTATTAGATGATATCGCAGCAATTATGGATGATGTTGCAGTAATGAGTAAAGTTGCCGCAAAAAAAACAGCAGGGATTTTAGGTGACGATTTAGCTGTAAATGCAGAAAAAGCTTCTGGATTTGCATCTTCACGAGAATTGCCGGTTTTGTGGGCTATCAGTAAAGGTTCTTTATTGAATAAAATCATTATTCTTCCAGTTGCATTCCTTTTAAGTGCATTTTTTCCGATTGCCATTATAATAATCTTAGTTTTAGGAGGGCTTTTTTTAGCATACGAAGGAGCTGAAAAAATCTACGAGTTTATCGTTCCTCATAAACATGAAGAATCTGAGGGAATTACAGATGAAGTTCTTACTGAGGAACAAATTTTATTAATTGAAAAGGACAAGGTAAAATCGGCAATTGTAACAGATTTTATTCTTTCGGTTGAAATCGTGATTATCGCATTAGGAACTGTAATGGAACAGCCTCTCCTGCAGAAAATAATTGTAACTTCGATAATTGCAGTCGTAGCTACAATTGGGGTTTATGGAATAGTAGCGCTTATCGTTAGAATGGACGAAGCAGGTTTTAAGCTTATTAAATCTAGCAAAAGTGAAAAGAGTCTTTCAAGATTTATCGGAAACTTGTTAGTAAAAGCACTTCCGTTTGTAATAAAAAGTTTAACCGTAATTGGGACGATTGCTTTACTTTTAGTGGCTGGAGGAATATTTGTACATTATATTCCATTTTTTCACCATTTGTCAGAAGAAATTAAAATCCCTTCAATCTTCAAAGAATTTACGGTTGGATTAGTTCTAGGATTTATAGTTTTACTTTTTGTAAATCTTTTCAAAAAGATTTTTCAAAAGAAAACAGCTTAATTCAGCTTTAAAAATAGTAAAGGAAACACCAGTACACGCTGGTGTTTTTTTGTTTTTAGGAGCAGGAGTGATTCATTTGAAAGGAAGTTCAGTCCCGCTATTCACTATATTTTTTGTTGTGAACCCCACAACAAAAAGATGCCGTTTCTATCGGGGCTATTTTAGAGAGTTTTTATTTTTGTAAGAAATAACGGTATTTTTTTTAATAATTTTTATTGAATAAGTTGTTGATTTTTAAAATATTAATCGATAATCTGAATTTTTTAACATTTCTTCTAAGCAACCTTTGCAATTAAGCCTTGTCTTCATAGTAATTAACAATTAATTATTATTTTATATGAAAAGTTTTAGATTACAAACAGCTTTAGTAGTATTATTTTTATCAACTGGATTTGTTTCATGCAGCAGTGATGATGATAAGGATCAAGCACCAGCTCCAACCACAAAGGCAGCTTTAGTAACAGAAATTAAAGGACCGGCAACAGGAAAAGTTAATGATGAACTAAGCTACGATGTTACTTACACAGTTGATAACGCTTGTGCAGAATTTGATAAAATCTCAGAAGTAACAATTGGATCTGTAAAAGGTTTGCAAGTAATTGCGAAATACCCATCAGAAGTTTGTACCCAGCAAGTGCCAGAACCAAAGAAAACAGTTTACAAATTCAAGTCTACTACAAAAGGAACCTTTGAAATCAAATTCAAGAAATCAGAAACAGAATTCTTAACTCAGAAAGTAGTTATCGAATAATAAGAAGCTTAGCTGATATTTTTTTAGGTTGAAAGCCATTTTACAGAGATTTTTATTCAATGTAAAATGGTTTTTTGATTTATATGAAATAATACAGGTCCATTAGTTGTTATATAAAAGTTATCGACTTTGCCATTCCTTTAAAAAGTACTATTTTTGCACTCTAAATTTTATGTCATGGCGAAAAGAAAGTATAAAATATCGGTTATTCAGTTAAACCTGAATGATGTTGCCGAAAATAATCTTAAAAAATGTATCAGCTGGGTAAGAGACGCTGCGAGTCAAGGTGCAGAAGTTATCTTATTGCCTGAATTATATAGCAGTCATTATTTTTGTCAAAGTGAAGATGTAGAGAATTTTGCATTAGCAGAACCACTTTACAGCACTTCATTTATTGCATTCAGCGAATTGGCAAAAGAATTAGGAGTAGTAATTATTGTTCCTTTTTTCGAGAAAAGAATGGCTGGAATTTATCATAACAGTGCTTATATTATCGATACTGATGGAACTGAAGCTGGTTTATATCGTAAGATGCATATTCCAGACGATCCTCATTTCTATGAAAAATTCTATTTCACTCCAGGTGACTTAGGTTTCCAAGCGATTGAAACTAAAAAAGGAACTGTTGGAACTTTAATCTGCTGGGATCAATGGTATCCAGAAGCGGCTCGTATTACAGCGCTTAAAGGAGCAGAAGTTTTATTCTACCCAACAGCAATTGGATGGCATCCAAAAGAAAAAGAGCAATATGGAGAAAATCAATATGGCGCTTGGATGAACGTAATGAAAGGTCATGCTGTAGCAAATGGTGTTTTCGTTGCAGCTGCAAACCGAATCGGTTTAGAAAAGTATATCGACGGGATAGAAGGGATTCAATTCTGGGGAGCTTCTTTTATTGCTGGACCGCAGGGAGAAATTTTAGCCCAAGCTTCGCACGATAAAGAAGAAATCTTAATTGCTGAGGTTGACTTAGATCTTCAAGAAAATGTTCGCCAAAATTGGCCGTTTTTCAGAGACAGAAGAATTGATGCTTTTGGAGATATTACAAAAAGAGCAATCGATAAATAATTAATTTATCTAAAATATAAAAAAAGGACAAAATTCACATTTTGTCCTTTTTTTATGCAGGCTTTGAAGAAGTTAAATATTTATAGCGGCAAATGGAAAAGCTCCGGAGGAGCGATATATATTAAGTTTCAAAAGAGCATGTTATTCCTCTTGAGCTTTATATTATAAACATTTGTCATTTGTTATAAATATTTAACTTCTCCGAAGCTTTATAATCAGGCTTCAAAATTTAGTTTTTTAAACTCTCCTTTTATAAACAAAAAGGAGCCATTCAATTGAATAGCTCCTTTTCTCGTTTTTAGCTTTATATATAGATTACTTCACTTGGAAAGTAACTCTTCTCACGATTTGACGTGCTTCTTTAGAATTTTTGTTAACAGAAGTATCTTCTCCATTAGCAATTACATTCAATCTTGAAGCGTCAATTCCAGCATTTACTGCTACTTTTTTCACAGCTTCAGCTCTTTTTCTAGATAACTCAACATTGTAGTTTGAATTTCCAATTTCGTCAGCATAACCAATAATGTCAGCAGATTTTCCAGGATTATTTTTCAAGTATTTCACTAAGAAATCAACACCAGATAAAGATGCATTTGTTGGTTTAGACGAATTGAAATCGAAATAAACATTTACATAACCTCCGTTGATTAATTCTTCAACCGTATTGTTTGTAGCTGTTCCTGCACCTTTCTTTTCGTAAGTTTTATCTAAGTAGCTTTCTAATTCATCTGGCACACCATTTTGATTAGTATCAATAGATTGTCCTTTAGTGTTAACGGCAACTCCTGCAATAGAATTTGGTTCTAAATCGTATAAATCAGCAACTCCATCTTTGTCTGTGTCCAAAAGGCCAGTTTCGATTAAGTCCACTCTTTTTTCCAATTCGCTAATTCTGTCTTCTTCACCAACCCAATCAGCATGTTTTTGGTTTTTACCTAAGTAGAATGTTAAACCAACAGAAGCATTTAATAAAACACCGTCAAAAGCACCTGTAGAAGTAGTTCCCATTCCGTCAAAGTTCCAGTTTTGTCTTCCGTTAACAATTCCAGTAAGATCTCCTGTCAAAGCAACTCGATCACTCAATCTGATTTGTCCCGTTAAACCGGCAATTCCGTGAGCCATGTAATCTTGACCTCCAAATCCAGTTTCAGTACTAATTTGAGAAACCCCGAAACCACCATGAGCTAAAAGACCAATTGTGTTTGTCCAAGTCTCAAAATTTAAAGCACGTCCAACATTGATAACTCCTTGTAAACTTGCTCTAACATAACGGCTTTCAAAATTTGGAGTGTTTTTTTTCTCTTTAAATTGATCGTAACCAACATCTAATTTCACCCCAAATTTTGGACTAAACATATATCTAACACCTAAATCACCGTGGAAAAAGTTTAATGATTCTGTAGTATAACCTGGAGTCATTGTTCTAGTTGGTTTATTAACCCCGCCATTTAGTTCGATCGACCATTTGTTGTATTCTTGATCTACACTAGGTTTGGTAGAAGTGGTAGCCATATTTTGAGCGCCCGCAGCAAATGATAGCAATAATAAGGATACTGATACTAATTTCTTTTTCATGATATCAAAAATTAAATTGTTTTTATTTTAAACTCTGAAGCAAAATTAGAGGTCGAATTTTAGATTGTGTTGTATATACCCTTACATAATTCCCATCTTTTGGCATTTAATTGTGTAAATCCGTTAATATTAGTATAATAGAATGCATAAAAAAAGGACAAAATTCACATTTTGTCCCGTTTGCTATCCTAAAAAAAAGTTATTATTTTAAATCAGGCTGATAAATTTTAACAGATCCATCTCCTTCGCTACTTACCACTAATAAGCTTCTTTTTGTAGGGCTTTTTGAAGCAGGGATGAAAAGAATTCCTTCTGGCGCATCTCCTGTTTTTACAGTTTGCAAATATTGTGGTGAAGTCGGATTTGTAGCATCGTAAACCATAAAAGCGTCAGATCTTTCTAGACCAACAAACAAAATGTTTTGATTTCCCATTTTAGCCGCAACTACAGCTTCTGGCTCAGAACCTTTGTCATCACTTCTTTTATCGTCGTACGTGCCTATTTCGTTGGTCTTTTTGTCAACATCATTCTTGCTGTCATAAACAATTTTTCCAGTGTTTCCATTCCAAATAGAAAACGATCTTCCGCCAAAACTTACCATTTGGTCCAAATCGCCATCTCCATCAGTATCTCCCATATCTGCAACTAAATTTAATCTGCCTAAATTAGCATCTAATTTTAAGGTTGCTGCATCTGGAAAAACTGTTGCATCAACTGTCATGCTTTTCATACGCTTCACATCAGTATAGGCGGTGTATTCTCTTGCATCTCCTTCATTAGCTGTAACAAAATAAGGGGTATTGTTTACAGTAAAATGACTGATAGCATCTGGCATATAAAGACCTTTTACTTTCCAAGGATTAAAAGCAATTTTACTGTCACTGTCGCTTACGTCAATTGCGTTTTCAGCAGTATTGTAGTCTTTTAATCCTAAAGGGTAAATCGCAGTAGTAGTTTTAGAAGTTAAATCAACTTTTGCAACACCATTATTCTCCTGTAAAGTTACCCAAGCAGTTTTAGAATCGTCAGCAATTGTAATGTATTCAGGCTCAATATCCTGAGCAAAACTCGTTTTAGCAAATTTTGAAATTCTAAATCCATCTTTTGCTAATGCCGCAGCTTGACCAGCTAATGAGCTAAAATCAAGTGTTGTAACATTATAAGTGCTTGTTTCAATAATAGAAACCGTTCCGTTAGGATCTTGTGTATAATCAGTATTTGGCTCACCTTCATTAGCAGTCATGATAAATTTTCCGTCTGGAGAAAAAGTAATCATATCAGGCAATGCTCCAACAGTAACTTGTTTGATTAAGCTGTAATCAGAAGTATTAAAAATAACTACTTTTCCGTTTCCTTGCTTGTTTACAGTAGATTCTAAAGCAACAGCAAGCTTTCCGTCAAAAACAGAAACGCTGTTCGCAGCGCCTTCATAAGCAGTTAAATCAATTTTTCCAATTTTAATTGGTTTTGTAGGGTCTGTAATGTCAATAACGTCAATCTGGTTTACCCCACTGTTGTTTACTGTAAAAAGTCTTTTTGTTTTTTCGCAGTAAGCAGAAATTTCAGCTGCAGCTTCTCCGCCAATTGTGATAGAACCAATTTCTTTAAAAGTTCCAGGATTTTCGTTAACAACAACTTCAGGTTCGGTGTTCGAATTTTCATCATTGTTGCAACTTGCTAATATGAAAAGTGCCGCTAATAATGAGATTGATAAATTTTTCATGTGTTAGTTTTTAGTTTTGGCAAAAGTAATTCTGAGGTCTCTGTTAAATATTAAGGATGTATTATTTAATCTTTAACTTAATTTTTGAAGGATATTTATTGTGAAATGGAGTATGATTTTTACTCATTTGTTTTAAAATCCTAACGAATGCTTATCTTTGCACTTTCTTAATTAGAACCTATTTATGTCAACAAATAATAGAAGATTTCCTGCAGAGTGGGAAAAACAGCAAGGAATTGTATTGTGTTTTCCGCACAATGGCAATGACTGGCCGGGAAAATATGAAGCAGTTCAATGGGCTTTTGTAGAATTTATAAAAAAAGTAGCCACTTTTGAAACTGTTTTTTTGGTGGTTGCCGATGAAAAACTAAAAGAAAGAGTTGCAGATATGCTTGAAAGAGCCCGCGTAAATATCAAAAACGTTTCTTATATTATTCATAAAACCAACAGAAGCTGGATGCGCGACTCAGGGCCAATTATTGTAAAGAATGGTTCAAAAAGAGAAGCGTTAAACTTTAATTTTAATGGTTGGGCAAAATATAAAAATTATCAATTAGATAAATTTGTTCCAGGTAAAGTGGCTGATTTTATTGATGTTCCGCTAACACAGGTCATGTATAAAGGAAAGCCAGTAATTGTTGAAGGCGGAGCAATTGATGTAAATGGAAAAGGGACTTTACTGACTTCTGAAGAATGTTTAATGCATCCAACAATTCAGGTTAGAAATCCAGGTTTTACCAAAGAAGATTACGAAGCCGTTTTTAAAGAATATCTTGGTGTGACTAATGTAATTTGGCTTGGAGATGGAATTGAAGGTGATGATACTCACGGCCACATTGATGATTTATGTCGATTTGTAAATGAAGATACGATTGTAACGATTGTTGAAACAGATAAAAATGATTCAAATTACAAGCCTTTGCAGGATAATTTGAAACGTCTTCAGAATGCAAAATTAGAAAACGGGAAATCTCCAGTTATTGTAGCGCTTCCAATGCCAAAACGTGTTGATTTTGAAGATTTACGTTTGCCAGCAAGTTATGCTAATTTCTTGATTTTGAATAATTGTGTTTTAGTTCCGACCTTCAATGACAGTAATGATCGTGTAGCCTTAAACATATTAGCAGAATGTTTTCCTGATAGAGAAGTAATCGGAATCAGTTGTATTGATTTTATCTGGGGATTCGGAACTTTGCATTGCTTAAGTCAGCAGATTCCTGCTTAATATATAAAGCCATATAGGTGATAAAAGGAGATTAAGTCTGAATTAAATGAACTTAAATTACTTATATGGTTTAAAATTTCTACGATTTTAAGAGATTAAAAAGCATAAAAAAACCTTGGTTATCGCCAAGGTTTTTCTATTTCTATATTTCTTCAGACTGTTCTGCTCTTCATTGTCTTGTAAAAGGAGGCAACAATTGGCTAGAAACTTCTCCAAAACCAATTCTTACTTCGTTATTTTCGCAGAAACCGCGAATAATAACAGTGTCATTATCTTCAATAAATTTGCGTTCGCTTCCGTCTTTTAGTTTCAGAGGATTTTTTCCACCCCAAGTTAATTCCAGCATAGAACCAAAACTGTCCGGAGTTGGGCCAGAAATAGTTCCAGAACCCATCATATCGCCAGAATTTACACGGCATCCGTTTGAGGTATGGTGTGTCAATTGCTGAGCCATAGACCAGTACATATATTTGAAGTTAGATCTTGAGATCACAGTTTCTTCTTGGTCTTCTGGTTGTAACGAAACTTCTAAATGAATGTCAAAAGCTTTTTTACCTTTTGTCTGTAAGTAAGGAAGCGGTGACGGATCTTGTTTTGGACCTTTTGTTCTAAAAGGCTCTAAAGCATCCATAGTAACAATCCAAGGTGAGATGGATGTGGCAAAGTTTTTAGCTAAAAATGGTCCAAGTGGCACATATTCCCATTTCTGGATATCGCGAGCGCTCCAGTCATTTAATAAAACCATTCCGAAAATATAGTCTTCAGCTTCATAAGTTGAAATATTTTCGCCCATTACATTCACATCTGTTGTGATAAAAGCAGTTTCTAATTCAAAGTCTACTAAGCGTGAAGCACCAAAAACAGGCGTGTCATGACCGGCAGGCAAGGTTTGCCCCATTGGTCTATGAACTGGAATTCCAGATGGCACAATTGTAGAACTTCTTCCGTGATATCCAACCGGAATATGGAGCCAGTTTGGCAATAATGCATTATCAGGATCACGGAACATTTTACCTACGTTTGTAGCATGTTCTCTGCTTGAATAAAAGTCAGTATAATCACCAATTAAAACAGGAAGCTGCATTTCTACATCTTCAATTTTAAATATAACAATATCTCGGTGTTTTGTTGAATCTCTTAGTTGCGGATTGTTTTCGTCGAAAATATCTGCGATACGATTTCGAACCAGACGCCATGTTTTTTTTCCGTCAGAAATAAAATCATTCAGCGTATCCTGCATAAACATATCATCGGTCAATTCTATTCCTTCAAAATAGTTTAATTGCTGTAAAGCCCCTAAATCTATGGCATAATCGCCAATTCTCGTTCCTACTGTAACGACATTTTCTTTGGTAAGAAATACACCAAAAGGAATATTCTGAATAGGGAAGTCGCTATTTTGAGGCACTTCTAACCATGATTTTCTACTGGTATCGTTGGCGGTTATTGGCATGTCTAATGTTAATTGTTTGTTGAAAAATTACATGTCAAATATATCATAATCTAGCTGTTTGACAAACGTTTTTTTGTATTTTTGCGTGAAATTAACGAAAAACAAAAAAATGCAACGCGACGAACAAATTTTTGATCTTATCCAAGAGGAAAAAGAAAGACAAATTCACGGACTAGAGCTTATCGCTTCTGAGAATTTTGTAAGTGATGAAGTAATGGCAGCAGCAGGGTCTGTTTTAACTAATAAATATGCTGAGGGTTATCCTGGCAAAAGATACTACGGCGGTTGCGAAGTAGTTGACGTTATTGAGCAGATTGCAATTGACAGAGCTAAAGAATTGTTTGGCGCTGAATATGCAAACGTACAGCCTCACTCTGGTTCTCAAGCAAATACAGCTGTATACCACGCTTGTTTAAATCCTGGTGATACTATTTTAGGTTTCGATTTATCTCACGGAGGTCACTTAACTCACGGTTCTCCAGTAAATTTCTCAGGACGTTTATATCGTCCAGTATTCTACGGTGTAGATGCTGAAACTGGTCGTTTAGATTATGATAAAATTCAAGAAATTGCAACTAAAGAACAGCCAAAATTAATCATCGCTGGAGCTTCTGCTTATTCTCGTGACATGGATTTTGCTCGTTTCAGACAAATTGCTGACAGCGTTGGAGCAATCTTATTTGCTGATATTTCTCACCCAGCTGGTCTTATTGCAAAAGGTTTATTAAGCGATCCAATTCCACATTGCCATATTGTTTCTACAACAACACACAAAACATTAAGAGGACCACGTGGAGGTCTTATTTTGATGGGTAAAGATTTCCCAAATCCACAAGGATTAACAACTCCAAAAGGAGAAATCAGAATGATGTCTTCATTATTGGATTTAGCTGTTTTCCCTGGAAACCAAGGTGGACCTTTAATGCACATTATTGCTGCTAAAGCAGTTGCTTTTGGTGAAGCATTAAAAGATGAGTTCTTTACTTATGCAATGCAATTACAAAAAAATGCAAACGCAATGGCTGATGCTTTCGTAAAAAGAGGTTACAACATTATCTCTGGCGGAACTGATAACCACATGATGCTTATTGACTTAAGAAACAAAAATATTTCTGGTAAAGAAGCTGAAAATGCATTAGTAAAAGCTGAAATTACAGTAAACAAAAACATGGTTCCTTTTGACGATAAATCTCCATTTATCACTTCTGGAATTCGTGTTGGAACAGCTGCAATCACAACTCGTGGTTTAGTTGAAAAAGATATGGAAACTATTGTTGAACTTATTGATAAAGTTTTATCTAACCATACAGATGAAGCTATTATCGAAGAAGTTGCAGAACAAGTAAACGATATGATGAGCGAAAGACCAATTTTTGCTTATTAATTAATTTAAAGTTTAAGGTTTCAAGTTTAAAGTTTTGTAATGCGATAATAAACGCATTATGAAACTTTAAACTTTTTTCGTTTAGAATAAAAACTTGAAACTTGACACGAGGCTTTAGCCGAATTGGCGAAGCAAACAAAATAAACCTGAAACAAATTAAAGAAATGGGCGTATTAAGATTACAATTGCCAACCGACCCAAGATGGGTAAATATTGTTGAAAAAAATATAGAAGAAATTCTAACCGACCACGCTTGGTGCGAGCAAAAAGCAGCAACTAATGCCATTACGATTATTACAAACAATCCAGAGCATCAGGATTTGGTTCAAGATTTATTGGCTTTAGTAAAAGAAGAAGTAGATCATTTTGAACAAGTTCATAATATAATTATCAAAAGAGGACTAAAATTAGGTCGTGAGCGTAAAGACGAATATGTAAACGAACTATATCAATATATGAAAAGAAGCGGAGACGGAAGTCGCGTTTCTGGTCTTGTAGAAAGACTTCTTTTCTCTGCTATGATCGAAGCCAGAAGCTGTGAACGTTTTAAAGTGCTTTCAGAAAATATTCAAGATGAAGAATTGGCTGTTTTCTATAGAGAATTAATGGAAAGCGAAGCAGGACATTACACCACTTTCATTACTTATGCTCGTAAATATGGGGTTGGAATTGATGTTGAAAAACGTTGGAGAGAATGGTTAGCTTTTGAAGAATCTATCATTACCAATTACGGGAAAAACGAAACGATTCACGGATAGCTTTTTTTAGTGTTCAGGTCTCAGTCACAGTTTTCAGTTTATATCTTTGTCAGGCTGAGCGAAGTCGAAGCCCGCGCAAAATACATCAAATTAAAAGAGCTTTAATCATCGCTTTCGCGAAAGCAAACTAATGGACAATTGTTCAAAAGTTCAACTTTTTGTTAATCTAATATCTGAAATCTAAAATCAGAAATTCTTACATTTGAGAGTAACCAAAATCTCGAAATATGAGAATAGAAATGGACCTGAAATTAGGATTTAAAGATGTAATGTTTAGACCTAAAAGATCAACGCTAAAAAGTAGATCTGAAGTTTCCTTAGAACAGAATTTCAAATTTTTGCATAGCACTGCTAGTTGGACAGGAATTCCTATTATGGCAGCCAATATGGATACCGTGGGAACTTTTGAAATGGCAAAGGTTTTGGCAAAAGAAAAGCTATTTACGGCCATTCATAAACATTACACTTTAGAGGAATGGAATAATTTCTTAAAAAATGCAGCTCCAGATTTCTACGATTATATTGCGGTAAGTACGGGGACTGGAAAAGAAGATTTTGAAAAGATTGAAAAAATAATCTCTGCAAATCCTTTACTGAAATTTATCTGTATTGATGTTGCCAATGGTTATTCGGAACATTTTGTTCAGTTTTTAAAGAAAACCAGAAAACAGTATCCTGATAAAATCATTATTGCAGGAAACGTCGTTACAGGAGAAATGACCGAAGAACTTCTGTTAGCAGG
>Ga0099824_1009164_pt1 | contig 12296 bp, 8 predicted proteins | sample SiratrowhiteBW_FD_76837 | JGI IMG/M metagenome (GOLD analysis project Ga0099824, IMG submission 76837) | Root nodule microbial communities of legume samples collected from California, USA - Siratro white BW | ecosystem: Host-associated > Plants > Roots > Nodule | place: USA: California... | reverse complement strand
TTTTTTTTTTTTTTTTTTTTTTTTTTTAGTTTATGAAATTTGTTTTTTTGTTTGTTGCAACAGCTTGAGCTTTACTTAAAAAAAAAAAAAAAAAAAAATCCATGACAGTGTTCCATATGTTCATCTGAAACTTATTCAAATGCCAACAAGTACATCTTTCAATAATGGTTTTTCTTTTAGGCAATTAACATATCAAAGACAATTTTTCCTTATTTAAAAATCAACTTTCATTGAACATGCAAACGATCAATGTAATTTTATTAACACAGTTGAATCATGTCCAACTCAGAAGCCAACGCAAACCACATAATCATAGCACGTTTCAATAGTTTTATCTTGTCTCATACCAATGACTTCAAAGACCTCATATTTTTTTACAAGCAACTAAGCAAGCCAAATAGGCACCACACACACATTAAAACAATTCAAACTTCATACAAATTGACTATTTGGTTCATATTTTCATACAAATTGACTATTTGGTTCATATGCAAAAAAATCTTGGACCGGTTATACAGAATAATCTATCTGTTTAAATATAAAGATAACAACATTAACATTCTTAATAGATAAATAGAAAATGGAGAAAAAAAATGGTAGATTGGCACGTGTCCTGATTTCAATGATAGTTGGTATCATAGAATTCAATCCTGTTTGGATGGCGGGTAATTGCATACCATGCAGTATAAAGTAATAATCTTTGGATAAGTTTAGCAATGTTGAAAGGAAGACAGGGAAATGGGTCATCTCTATGCTTTGGACTTTGATGGAGTTATATGTGATAGTTGTGGGGAGACAGCAATCTCTGCTCTCAAGGTTCATTCTCTCTCACACTCTTATCTCAAATGGAAGAAGGAAACAACACAAAATGATTAAACTTTCTGATGATCACCTATAGTCTACACATGGTTTTGGTTTCAAAACTAAGCTGTGATTACTTTGTTTGTAATTTGTAGGCTGCCAAGTTGAGATGGCCTTCCTTGTTTGATGGTGTGGATTCAACCATAGAAGATTGGATTGTTGATCAGATGATTACAGTAAATAATTCATGGCTGCCTTTGTTTTAGCTATTCCGTTTTTTCTTTAAATTTTGAGAATGTTTGGATAAAGAATGTAATTAAGAACTTGATCATAATATCTTGTAAAATGATAGTTTCTTCATATAGGTTTGACTGTAAACATTTTCTGAGATAAGTTGAAAGGAACTAGTAGAAAGGTCTCTCTAAGTTCAGATAAACTTTTCCAAACACACATTTTAACTATATATACAGGCGAAGAAGACTTTACTTGAGGAAAACCATTAACATTCATGATAATGTTTATGCTTGAATTTATTTTTGTGCCTAACACTTGTTTTTAGGATAAGGATTATATTTGCTTCAATCTAAAGATTTGGATTTCAGTAATAAATAAATAAATATTAATTTTTGTTAATGTATGAACTTGCATAATTGCATTTTCAAGACAAGTGCTGTGTATGAATGTCTAGTTTGATTTGTCTTTCTTTCTACACATGAGATGTTAAATATGGAATGAAAGTTTTTCATGCCACCAGGTACGTCCAGTTGTTGAAACTGGATATGAAACTCTTCTGCTTGTAAGGTTGTTGCTTGAGACTAGGGTTCCTTCCATCAGGAAGTCTTCGGTTAGTACATAAAGCCTACGATTTTGTTTATGTTATTATTCCTTTAGCTTTGATTTTTGAGTTTATTATTAATAAATTGATAGTGTAAAAGGTTTTGGTGATTAGCCAATCACAAATAATGATAAATATGACTTTTAAATAGTTTTTGTAAAATCAGTAAAGTTATTATATGTAATAATTTTGTATTGAATAACAGTGTAACTTTTTATATAATCAGTGTATAAACTATTTTCTCTTTACTTTTATTAACGTGTGGAAGTCATATTATCAGATTCTAAGGAACTTTTGTCATCGTCTATGATGATGCCATTTTGACTGATGTGATAGTTCTTCTGAAAGGTTTCAGAGGGGCTTACAGTTGAGGATATACTGGAGAACTGGTTCAAATTGAAGCCTGTTATTATGGAAGAATGGAATGAGAATAGAGAAGATCTGATAGACCTTTTTGGGAAGGTCAGAGATGAATGGTTGGAGAGGGATTTCACTGGTTGGATTGGAGCAAACAGGTAGTCCAATTTTAGTACTTACTCCTGATGAGATGAATCAAGAGAAACTTGAAGAAAAAATGTGTTAGTTATAGCATTGAGTATAGATGTTCCAATTTTAGAAATGTTTCTGCAAGATGTGCTGAACTCTTCCTTGCTAATTTGTGGATGATTTACCTCTAGACTCTATCCTGGTGTTGCTGATGCATTAAGATTTGCAAGCTCAAAAGTGTACATTGTCACTACAAAACAGGTCCTGACTTTTTCTCTGCTTCTAGCTCAAAGACAAGAACCCTAATAGTACAGAGTTTCACTTTCAATATTATGGAAAATGGATGGGGGGAAGCAAAATAAGGGTTTTTTAGGTTTGAGAAGATTTTTTTTGGTTTTCATTTCCTGTTTCTATAAAAATTAGAAAAATGTCACCTTATTTTCACTTAGTTTCCTGATTCCAAAAAATTGTAAAAAAAAAAATAAAATTAAAACAACATCTCTCAAACTACTAGGCCCCTTAGTCATTGTTGTGAATCTCCTGATTCATTACAATTTCATATTGCCATGCCTTGATCACTTTATATTCTCTACTTACTTCTCCTACCCCTGCTCTGATTTCAGGGCCGCTTTGCTGATGCTTTACTAAGAGAGCTTGCTGGAGTCACTATACCACCAGAACGATTATATGGTTTAGGAACTGGGTTAGTATTACATTTTGATATATTTGGTCCAATTGAGGCGCTGTGTGGTGCATTATATCAATACTTCATTATGTTTCTTTTCTATGAATTGCTTCATTCCATTGACAAATTTGTTTTTCCCAAACTAACTACAGTCCCAAGGTAAAAGTGTTAAAGGAGCTTCAGAATTTGCCAGAGCACAAAGGGTTCACACTACAGTTAAGATTTTGTGCTTCCAGGGGTTATTTTACTTATTAGTATGGTGCAGAAGAAATTAACTGAAGTTAATTTTAAACAGCTTTGTGGAAGATAGGCTTGCAACCCTCAAGAATGTCATCAAAGAACCCGAGTTGGATAATTGGAATTTGTATCTAGGTAGAACTCTCCACTCTCCCTCTATCCAATTGTAATTTCTGCAATCTATTTGTTTCTTTCAGTTTCTATGTTTTTCATTATTTGTATTTCCAAGAGCTTTATATGTGCTATGTTTGACTGTTTGGATTAGTGAATTGGGGGTTCAACACTCAAAAAGAGAGAGAAGAAGCAGCAGCCAACCCTAGGATTCAAGTTCTTCAGCTGTTGGACTTCACTAGCAAGCTCATATAGTAGTCTGTCTTTGTTATATTGTCAAACATTGGAGTAAATATTTACTGTCATATCATTCATTTATGAGCAACGACAAATTGTTATACTTGAAAAATCACCGAGATAAATAATTTTAAATAGTTTTCTTTCTTATTAAACTGCATTACTATTGTCCTATAAGAGAGTTGGAAGTAAAGATGACACAAATTCCTGGTAATGTCTAACCTTTCTTGTAAGTGGTTAGAAGTGTTAGGATAGGACTAGTGACTTTTAGGTCACAACGCAACAACTTAATCAGTGCCAAGACTTGCCCTTAGCAATGATAAAAGAATATTACAATTATTTCAATTTCTTTATCCAAAATTTCTACCACTAAAAAGTTGTTCTAATAGTCTTGCTAAATGGAGGAAAGGTGATTATTACTTCACTAGCATTGAGAAGCAGTTTATCACAGTAATTAAAAGAGAAGGAAGAAAATGAAGACTACAAAATTAACAAGACTCGTAAATCTTTGAAAATGAGTGACACAATTGCTTTATCTCAACTTCTAGAGAATTATGTCTATACCGATTGTTACAACTCCGTTTTATCATTTCGATCAATTTCCTCTGTATCAGTATTATCTGCTTTGGTTTTCTCACTGTTGAGCTTCTCAATAACTTCATCTAGTGGTGGATCTCCAGGTCTTCTAAATAATTGATCCCCCATTTTAATCTCATAAGCCTGTGGTTGGTCCAAGATAAATTCCTTCAACTGAAAACATGATACGAGTATGAGATCATATCAACAGAAAGCATCATAAACTAAGGGTATACAAAACTTATTATTTCCTCCAGAACGAATCCAAAACTAGTTTTTTATACAACGAGAGAAACAAAAGGTAAAGTTCACTGGTAGAAATTCAGCATAAGTTGAACAGGGAGGTTAAGAATATAACAGCAGATTGTCGGTTGTTAAAATTCAAAAAGCCAGCTTGATTCTTCTATTTTCCATTCTTTATATTTAAAAGAAATTAAAATAGAAAAGAGCAATACCTCTTCTAAGTCTTTGATGCTTTCCAAGTTGAACATGACTGTATTCAGATCAACACCCATAAATCTTACTCCAACAGCTCCAGTTCTCAGAACATGTGTCCATTTCATGGCAAATTCAGCTACCATGTCCTAAAAAAATCATGGAAAATGGTTATGGTAATCAATATTAACACAAAAGTTCAAAGTAGAAACCTCAATGCATCATCAAACAAACTATTGAACTCAAGTACAGATCAAAATCTCCAGACCACTGCTCTTAACCTTTAATTAGATTGATCGAGCAGTACTTAAAGAGCCAAGTTGACAATTTAACATCATATCATAAAACAAACAAAGTTCCATTCATATACACTGTCAATGTAAAACATTTTTCCATAAACCTTTATCAAGTTTTGACCACTTTATCATGTCTAAACTATTCATGAATATGATGTGATGATAAAATAAATTCCTATTGGATGTCTGTGTAAACTATTTTACTCTGATAGTATACATAAATTAAATTCCCGCAAATAAACCATGGACAAAAGTAGAAACTATATCCGAAAAGTCCAATTTATTCCCTCTCTCAAACTCTAAAAATGTGCAACGCCAGCCTAAACTTCAGAGTTCTATAATGGGACATTTCCAAGTAATATTCCGAAGTTCAATCAATTTTTCAAAAGTAAACTCCAATCCACTGTGCCAATCCAAAATCCAGCAAGCACAGACCAAAACCACATTTTAGTTGAAATACAAACAACAACAAAAGCCTTATCCCAAATCCATAACTACATGAACAGCAAGACATCATTGGATTTGGTTAAAGACCAAATTCTATGAGACATTATTCACACATAGTCTGTTGTGGGTGATCCGTGATTGGGGTTTTGAAAGTTCTTCTTTGCGCAGTTGACTACCTTGGATTGATCACATCCTCCTCCTTTACTACAAGTGAAGTTAAATTCCAGCTCAAATAAATAAATATAACTCTCACCAAAAACTCATTAACCACCATATTGATATTCATCACAACCAAAAACCGCCACTTAATTTCAAATTAGAGCTCATCTTTCATTCATTATACCTGTTTAAAAAACTTTAATTATTCTATTATTGGTTGCAGAAACTTCCAATTTCAGTCCTTATACATAAAAATCATTTTCTTTAATTCCCTACTCGTATTATTTTTAATCTCTTTTATTCCCTAGATATATCATTTTCATTTTTTTAGTCCCTAGGGATTAAAAATGCTATAAGTAGGAATTAAAAGAGAGTGTTTTAATTTGTGTGAATGTATACACAACTACAGGGGCCTAAAACGGAAGATTTTTTAACCTATAGAAACTAAAAAAAAAAAAAAAGTAGATTTTTAAAAAAAGACGAACTGGGCATGAGAAAAAAAATCACTACTTCAACTCAACCCCATTATGCCATAATAAAGGGTATGAGAAAAATCACAAAAGATCACAAATTTAACCAAAATTCCAAAACAGAGAGCCACAATATCAAATGGGCACACGCTAATAATCACAGAAAAAGCGTCAACAACGTTCTCACCGGAGTCCTGCGAACCCCAAACCGGAGCTTGACGAATCCGATGACGGGTCCGGCATGGCGCTTCATCATCTCCTCCTGCATCTGCGAGGGATCCATCTTGGAGATATCGGAGGAGGGAAAAGAGGGTTCTGGTTTCTTGCCCCATTCCTTCCACGCATCGTCCTCCTCGTCGTCGAACACGTCGTCCAAGTCGTCGGTGATGTGGACCTTGCGCTTTCCGCCGAGGACAAAACGGGAAATTGAGGACGCAAAGAGGAGAAGGAGAAGGAGAGTGGGAAGAGGTTTGAGGGTCATGAGGAAGATGATGAAATGAAGAAAGTGATCTCACTGTGAAGTGCGAGTGAGTGTTGTGTGAAATGTTGTGAATGAAATGTGTCAGGATTTGAGTTGGTGATTTTGTTGCTTACTCTTTGCATGCTAATTGCCAAAGAAGAGATGAAAAAATTTGCTACTAAATAATAGATTAGATTAATATAAATTAGAAAAACTATTTTTGTTATTTTTTAAACTTTTATATATATTTTAGTGTGTATTTAAAAATATTGAATTTCAATATATTTTTTTGAAAAATCTCTCTCTTTAAATTAGAATAATTATGTTAAGTGATTTTTTCTTTTGGTATGGAAGTGACAGTTGTTTCTAACTGTTATTTTCCATCAAGAGTGTGAACTAGATGAGCTACCAACAATGGCCACCACAGTTCTTTAAAGCTAGTATCTTTTAACAAATATTTTTCTGTACAACTTGAAAATTAAATCTCTGACTCCATAAAGGTAAAATTTTTCTGTTTTGATTATATTCTAGAGTTATCTGTATACACTGTAATTATCTGTCAATAGATCAATCAAAGTCCTGTTTTAGTTTAGAGTAATTTCTAATTGATTAAAAGTAGAAATTACATAAAATGAAAACTAAACTCTTTTTATTTAGATGAAAATATTATATAATTTTGATTAATTTTAAGTTATATGATAAAACAAACTTAAGATGATCATGGAAGTGTCTTATCAGTAATCTGCCTTAATCTAAACTTGGTTACCAGCTATTTTAACTCAAATAAATGTTTATTTCTCAATCCAGAAAATGCGATGATTCTCTTGGTTTCATGGCATTATAGGTGGGAGAAGCGATGAGACTGAGGTGGCCTTATCAAGAGTTTTTCACTTCTGAAGTTAAACTCATGGATAATAACAAGCACTAGAATTTGGTTGATGTGAACTATAACTCAACGTGCCAATGATCAACTTCACGTACTGTTGAACTGTACCAAACATGACAAAGTTCAAGCGTCAATGTCTAACATAGCCTCATAGGGGATATCGTCAACTTAGGCTCTGGCCTCCTTTTTGAACCTATGAAAAACATGACCGAGATTCCAAGAAATCCTAGAACATAACGATGGAGCACACTACAATGACATAGTGTTCTTCTTCCTCTTAGACTGTTATCTCTGTTCGATTGCTAGCATGCCATTGCATAGTATAAAGACCAAACAGGAGCAACCTGAATTCCTTGTTCCACTTGTTTTGGTTTCACAAACAATACTCTGTGTTCTTAGTCACTTTTCTTTTCTTGAGTTCAATATATCCATGTTGGATATCGTAGGCCCAGTTTTGGATATCATAATTCGCTTGTGGGACTGTTGTGCCTACGTCCGTGACTATGAAGAGAACCTTTCTTGCATGAGGGACATGGCATCTGACCTTCAAGGCCTTTGGGTTGATGTGAGTGTGAAGGTTCAACTGGCTGAGGCACAGCACCTGAGGCGTCTGAATGAAGTGAATGATTGGTTGGAGAAAGTTGAAGCCATGCAAAGAGAAGTGCAAGATATTCAGCAGAGAGTTGCTCAGGTTCAAGAACCACGTAACAGATGGTTGGCAAATTTTCCAACAAGCTGCAGGATGGGAAGGATTGTAACTAAAAAAATAGGTGAGATTCGCGAACTTATTGATAAAGGGCACTTTGACGTGGTGGCTCAGGAAATGCCATGTGCTTTGGTTGATGAAATCCCTCTAGAGGTCACAATTGGTCTAGAATCAACCTTTGATGAACTTGGTGCATGTTTTGATGATAATAATGTGGGAGTTATTGGCTTGTTTGGCATGGGGGGTGTAGGAAAGACAACTCTGCTCAAAAAGTTCAACAATGAGTTCCTTCCCACAAAATTTTATGATGTAGTAATTTGGGTTGTGGTGTCTAAAGAAGCAGATGTATGGAGTGTTCAACAAAGCATAGGTGACAAATTGAATGTTCCTGTTGGTAAATGGGGTGGCAAGACTATTAATGACAGAGCTATTGTGTTATACAACTTTTTGAAGAGGAAGAGGTTTGTGTTGCTGCTAGATGATTTGTGGGAGCGTATGGATCTTCTGAAGTTGGGGATTCCTCTTCCCGATATGGAAAACGGATCTAAAGTGATATTCACAACAAGGTCCATGGAGGTTTGCAGGAACATGGAAGCCAACACATGCATCAAAGTAGAATGCTTAGCACCAAAGGAAGCATTTGAGTTGTTCAGAGAGAAAGTTGGTGAAGAAACGCTCAACTCTCATCCTGAAATATTTCACCTGGCTCAAATTTTGGCTCAGGAGTGTCAGGGACTTCCTCTAGCTCTTATCACTGTGGGAAGATCCATGGCTAGAAAGACTCTCCCTGAATGGAAACGAGCAGCACGAACCATGAAGATCTATCCATCAAGATTTTCAGGTATGGTTGACTATGTGTATTGTTTGCTTGAGTTTAGCTATGACAGTTTACCGAGTGCCACACACAAGTCTTGTTTCTTGTACTGTTCGATCTTCCCTGAGGACTATGATATTAGAAAAGATGAACTCATTCAACTGTGGATTGGGGAAGGTCTTTTAGCTGAATTTGGTGATGATGTGTATGAAGCGCGCATCCAAGGAGAAGAGATCATCGCAAGCTTGAAGTTTGCTTGTTTGTTGGAGGACAGTGAGAGAGAAAACAGGATCAAGATGCATGATGTGATCAGAGACATGGCTTTGTGGCTAGCTTGTGATCATGGATCCAACACCAGGTTTTTGGTGAGAGATGGCGCATGCAGCGGTTCACTTGAAACATATAATCAGGCAAAGTGGAAAGAAGTAGAGAAAGTATCAATGTGGAGGCACAGCATTCAAAAACTCTCAGGAAAACCAGATTGCTCAAGACTCTTGACTATGCTCGTTAGAAACACCGAGATAACCATCTTCCCATATGAGATCTTTGTGAATGCAAAGCATCTTAGAGTGTTGGACTTGTCAGGTAACAAAAGAGTAAGAGAATTACCTTCTAGTATTGGGGAGTTGGTTGAATTGCAGCATTTGGATCTATCAGGTACTGATATACAAAAATTGCCAAGGGAGCTTCAAAACCTGAAAAAACTGAGATGCTTGCTGCTGAATTATATTTGCAATAGGCTTGTCTTCCCAAGGAGTTTGATATCAAGTTTGGTGTCATTGCAAGTGTTTAGCAAATTACCATGGGAAGATCAGTTTATTCGTCCAGATTTAGGTGAACCTGAGGAAACTGTGTTGTTGAAAGAACTGGAATGCTTGGAATACCTTCAAGACATAAGCATTGCTCTCTTTTGCTTTTCATCTATGCAGGTATTACTGAACTCTCCCAAATTGCAAAGATGCATTAGAAATCTGAGAGTAATTTCTCCTTTCAATTCAATGCCACATGTTATATTATTCCCATTTTTGACAACAATGCAACATCTAGAGGTATTGTCCATGTCAGTTTCTTCATCTTTAGACCATGTCAGGAAAAAGGAGTCTCCTTCACAGAGTTCTATGATTGAGTGCATTCCAATGAGTTCTAAGCTTACTGAGCATAGCTACATTGTTGGCCTTCGTGAGTTATCCCTTGAAGGGTGTGGCATGATCAACTTGAATTGGCTCGCAAGTGCTCCAAGCCTTCAACTCCTTAGAATATACAATTGTCCCTCCTTGGAAGAAGTGATAGGTGAAGAATTTGGAGATGCAGAAAATGTTCTTTCAAGTCTTGAAATTGTTGATCTAGATTCTTTACCAAAGTTAAGGAGCATATGCTCACAGATCTTACAGTTTCCTTGTCTTAAGGAGATCTGTGTAGCAGATTGTCCAAAGCTGATAAAGCTCCCTTTTGATTCCAATAGTGCAAGGAATTCTCTGAAGCACATTAATGGACAGAAAAGGTGGTGGCGTAAATTGCAGTGGGAAGATGAAGCCACAAGGGACCATTTTGCTTCAAAATATGTACCTTTGCGTAAAATTCGCCAAATACGTTGAATCTTGTTGTGTGTTGCTCATCACCAACTGAATAACTCCCTTTATCTCCAATTCAACAATAACTACATACATGCACTCTTAAATGTTTGCTTTGATTGTACTTGTTTCTGAGAGTGACATTCTGGAAATGAAAAATTATTGTTCATGTTGTATGCATTGTTGTGAGAGTGACATTTTGGAAATGAAAAATTATTGTTCATGTTCTATGCACTTTTTTATCTGCGATCTCGTCTACTAGAAATAAGGTCAATTCATAAGCTGTAAATTTGAATTAGATTTAAACTCATATTCTAATATAATATCAGAATATATTTTAATAAAGTTTGATGAATCTTTCAGGTTATCATATTTAATCGGGTCCCAATCTACAAATATTTAGTAAAGTTTGATGAAATTGTCAAGTCATTGTCTACAAATATCTAATTAAATAAAAGAGTATTTTTGTGACAGTGATATCAAATTCAAAACCAATAATTAGGATAAAAAAATGGTGAAAATCATTGATGTTCTAAATTCCAGTCTTTTCGACAAAGTTCTGAAAATGTTACCACTCATCTGTTTTGTTGGAAAAGCTTCATAACAAAGTTAGTCAAAATTTAGGGTATATAAAAAAAATGCAAATTTATCAAAGTTAAGACACGTTTAATTTCAGAGATCAAAATTGAACTAAAGGTGCATGTATTAATAGTAAAATATCTACAAGAAATAATTTCATATTCTCGTGGATAATCTGAAAGTAATAATTTAATTGATTATTTTAGAAATTATTCATTTCAAAAACAATTATTTTAAATATAAATAAAATGACCTAATATATTAACAGGTAAGTAATTAAACCAAGTAAAAAGTGGTATTGGAATATAAAAACTACATTAAAAAAAAAATAGCCGTGTGAGGAGAAATTAGAGGAAGAAATATAAACTTATTTTTAAACTAAGTATTTTGAAATAACTAATTTTAGTAGACACTTTGATCAAATTTAAAAGAGGTGTGAACTAAGTAACTTTTTAAAATATAATTTATTTCAGATAGATATTTTTATCAAAATAGATAGAAAATGTTTATTTTTTAGAATAAGTAAATTAAATAAACCTATAAAAAAATAAAAGTTCTGTTACTTCAAAAATCTCTCTAGAACATTTTTGACTGACTGCATCTTTAGTGTTTATTGAGGCACTTCCAAATTTTAAAAAGTTTCAAAATTATCGTGTTTAAAAGGACGTTATGCCCATAGAATAGTGAGAGAGTGAGGTGCGTGATTTTGAAAAAAAAAATAAAAGACCAATACTTGCTTTCTGGAACTGAAGTATTTTGAATTTTTCGAAATCACTTTGGAAATATAATGTTCCTAAAACATAAAATCACTTTTAAAATAATCTGTTCTAGAATAATCTGTTTTGAAATGAGGAATTCCGAAAGTTAGTTTCTAGATTTAGAATTGTCTATTTCAAAAATCATTTTTATTACATCTTTATTTAGAATTAGTAATTTTGAAAATTATTTTTATTATACCTCTAGAATAGATAATTTTAGAAATTATTTTTAGATCTAAAAATAACTTAAAAAATTGTTTATTTAAGAAATGAATTTATTTTTTTAGAAAAATAAGGTATAGATTTTAGAATTTTTTAAAATTTGGAAGTGGCTCAAGAAACATTTGGAGGTGCTAAAAGAAGCAATCCCATTTTCTCGTGAGAGCCCAGCCCAATATCCCAAGACGACGCCGTTTTCAATCAAAAGAAGCACTTCTCACAGTTCTCATTTCTCCACCGTTCTTCTGCATAGCGCAGCTTCCCACAAGCCCTGAAATGGGTTATCTGAGCAAAGCTTCCAAAACCCTAAGGCAATCGAATTACTTATCGTTGTTATGCAGTTTCAATTTCAATTTCAACCCATTGACCAACAGAATAACCCATGAACGCTTTTCTATGAGGCGTGAACTGTTCTGTTCACAGTCACGCCAATACAGCACCACCACCAGGGAGAAAAGCACCATAGATTTGAGCCAATACCCTCCAGAGCTCGTTAGGAACTTCTCAATCATTGCGCATGTGGATCAT
>Ga0099824_1009160_pt1 | contig 12302 bp, 7 predicted proteins | sample SiratrowhiteBW_FD_76837 | JGI IMG/M metagenome (GOLD analysis project Ga0099824, IMG submission 76837) | Root nodule microbial communities of legume samples collected from California, USA - Siratro white BW | ecosystem: Host-associated > Plants > Roots > Nodule | place: USA: California... | reverse complement strand
AAAAATAAAAAAAAAAAAAAAAAAAAAATTTTTTAAAAAAAAAAAAAAAAAAAAAAAAAAAAAAATTAAAAAAAAAAAATATATATATATATATATATATATATATATATATATATATATATATATATATATATATATTCCTTTTTATATTTAGTTATTTATATACAATGATGTATTAAGATATAAAGTCTAATTTTATAAACCCATCTCTTCTGGTCAGATATCTTATTGTTGTTATTTGATATTTTAGCAATTAGAAGTTTAAATTTTTCATAGATTATAATTATTTTGGTTGGAATTATTGATTTAAGTGATCATATCCAAGATAACCAATAATATGGCAAAGGGTTTTTAAAGCATATATACCAGGAAGGTTGAGAATTGGCTTCTTATGTAATTTTATAAAAGGCTTCTTGATACCAAATTAATTGTAAACAAAGGATAAAGAAGTTTAGAAAATTTTCTCAGTGTATAAAACTAAATAATATATATTGTGTAGTTTTTTTATGTGTAACGTTTTTTATAAATCCTATTTTATCTCTATTAAGTCACTTATATATATATTTTTATCAATCACTCATTAATATTATTTAACTTTTCCTAAATAACTATTATTTTCAGTACTGTAATGATAAGAGAACTATAAAATAAAAATTATAAATATGTCCAAAAGCCTTAAACCTTAACTTGGAACCAAACCTATATAGAGTAAGAAGAATCTTGGAGGCAAACCTAAGTATAGATTAAGAAGAACTTTACTATAAGAATGTATTTTGCTTCTTCTAATGTATCGTTAGTGTAGGTTTCACTGTATATCCGTTTTTATCATCTGTATTTATATATTTAATAAGTAATAAGTATGAATTAATTTTTGTTAAATAACAAAAAAATCTTATTGCCATTTTAAAAGAAGGTATATTTTCTTAATTTTAATATCAAATATCAAGAAAAAAAATCATAATTATACTAACACTTTAAAAGAAGATATATTTTCTTATTTTTAATATCAAAATATAAAGAAAATATAATTACTAAAAAGAAATTTCAAATAACAATTGGATAAATATTAATTAATAATAATAAATAAATCTAATGTGTACTTTTAAAAACAATTTGGTTCTTTGAAATAGATGATTGCATTACCTAAAATGCAATATATGTTTAAATGAAATTGCATAAAGATAAGAAGTGTTTAATCATGGTGACGAGAGAGAATACTATTGAGATCTAATAAAATAAAATGCGTACCTTACAAATGATTTGATTTGATAGATTGAGGATAGTATTTCTTCCAATGCAACACACTATTTTAACGAGATTATATATAGAAAAAAATATGTAATCGAGTTTGCAATAATAAGAAAAATATTTTGAAAATCTTAATAAACTTAGAGATATGATCAAATGTGTGTCTAGACACCATTTGATTCAATGAAATTGATTGCATTTCTTAAAAAAATATACATTTTGAGCAAAATCATATGAAAGAGCAAAAGTTATTAATCTGTTAGCGACAAGAGCAATAGTAGAAAAAATCATTTTTGTATTAGTTTTGGAGGACATTTTATATTGGTTCTAAAATCAATGTAGATGCAGGGGATGTAGAAAATCTTGAATTTTTAATATTGGTGTAGTATGTGCATATACTACATTGGTTAATAAAATAAATCACCAATGTAAAATATCAATCCTAAGAGTGCTCAGGAGGAGATACTACATCGGTTGTGGCTCTCAACCGATATAGTATCTATCCTATTACATCGGTTGAGAGCCACAACCGATATAGTATTTATTCTATTATATCAGTTGTGGCTCTTAACCGATGTAATATCTCTATCTTAAGAAAAAAATCAAAATTTTTTAGAATTCTTTGATAAAATATCTAATCCATATAATGAAACACCATAAAAATTTTCATAATTTTTTTAACAAGTATAGATAGGTGAAATAGAAAAAAAATATAAAAATTACTAAAAGAATAAAAAATAAATAGTAAACTATGAAATTTTGAAAAAAATTTGGATTTTGAATCTCTTCTAGATAATGCCCACGAAGTTCGTTATGCCATTTCGAGCAACTCTCATTTTTAGAGTATCTCAATCCAAGCTTTCTATCAAAAGTTATAGTCGTTTGAAGTTTTTTCGTCCTAGATTTTTGAAATCCAAAATCTATGATAAATCTATAAAATGTAAGAACTTTACCATCAAATATACACTAAATCAAGTTGTTGATAAAAAATTTGGGTCAAAAATAAATTTCTAATTATTTTTAATAAATTTTACAAAATTGCTAATCTCTTACAAATAGAAGCGGCAAGAGGGGTCGAACCAAGCATCCACAGCAGAGAAAAGCTCATGCATCAAATGTATAACATTCTTAAAAACCTAAAATGTAAAGAGTTTAGCAAATCACTTATGTCGAAAATGTTAAGAAAAGTAGATGAAGACAACGAAGGAACCAACCAAGTGAGCATGAGTGAGTGAGAATGAGAACCCATAGAACACAAAGAATGCAGAAAAACTCAATGACACCATGAGAAAAACACAAATAATAAAAGCAGTGAAATATTTGGTTAATAAATTTACGGCACACGCTTAGTTGAACATTGATTTTTTTTTCACACATTGAAGCATATTATATTGATTGTAGCAAGAACCGATATAATAGACCCTTTCTATATCGGTTGTAGGTAACAACCAATGTAGTATCTAACATCTATTACATCGATTGAGACTCACAACCAATGTAATAGGTTTAACGTCAAACTAAATTTTAAATTTTTATTTTTTCTATATTTTTTACATCGGTTAAAAATGTTGACCGATGTAGAATGAGATATATTACATTGATTCATTAGTAATCGATATAATATCTCTTCACATGATTTTAAAAATGTTATTGCATCTTTGTTTAAATCGATTATGTTTTTACTGATATTTTATCCTATTATAATATTTTTTTACTAGTGAAGTATAAATATATTGAATATTTGAGTAAACTAGTGCATATCAGATAAAATTTACGATAAAAAAAATTAATAAAAAAATCTTTTTCAAATGAAATAAAATTAATGATAAAGAATAAATGATATAAGCTTTTTATGTTATAGAGTCAGGATTTACACAATTGAAAATCAAATGTTATTATGTAAAAAACAAACCATAAATAAAAGCCTTTAAAAAAATATAAATGATTCTATAAATAATTTAATTTAATGTAAATGATTTAATTTAATTAAATTGGAATTTATGTCCCCTAAAAGTCAACACACCATCTGAATAAATACAAAAAAAAAATATATATATATATATAATTAAGAATATGATAAAATGACTAAAAACATAAAGATTAATGAAATTTGTGAACTTTGTATAATGAAAGTACGAAAAAAAGAAGGAAAAAAAAATACAAAACTAAGAATTAAAAAGAAGAGTATACATTTTTTTAAAATAAACTATAAATGTTTTACAATAATAAACATGAAAAATAAGACAAATAATGAACATGAGAAAAGAAAATAGGAATGAAAATAAGAATATATATATAATACGAATTAATTTATTTGTTTTTATTACCATAAAAAGTGAAGACATGTAGAGTATGTGTTTCTACTTGTCAAAAATAGAACGTTTTGTAATTAAATAGTAGAAACTAAAAACTTTATAAAAACAGTTTTTGCTTATATATTAGTATAAGTATATTTATTAAATTATTTACTAAATGATAAAACGGTCTAATGTAAGAGTAGAATAAGTGAACAGTTATAAAAAAACCTATTCTTTAAGATGATTATTAAGTTAACAATTTTCATCCTATTAATTAATTTAATTTAATTTCCCTCCCTATTGAGCCACTTCAAAATTCAAATTGGAGTCCCTGCACAACACTTACAGTTCAAGCCCTTTCGATTTTGAACTGAATTCGAAGCTAGGGTTTCTGAATTTCCATGATATGCTGAGGAGGGTGTTCTGGTTCATGATCCGTTTCTTCTCCCGATCCTTCACCAAAGTAATGGGCTGCTTCTTCGCCTGCTTCCGGATCAGAGACACTCGCCGTACGCACACAGCGCCATTGATTTCCACCTCCAATCGTGCAAATGTAAAATTTCACATTTCGCATTTGTCTTTCTTCTTTTCACGTCTTATGTCTGTAATAATTAGAATTTGTTGTGTGTAAACCAGGGTGTTGTGAAATCTCGGAATAGCTCGTCTTCTTTATTATCTGAAGGTGTGTTTTTTTCGGTTCTTTCTACCTTTCTTCTGCTTTTACTTTCTCTTTTCTCGTTTTATTCTGTTCACTAATTTGGTTTACTAACTTTTTAGAAGAGAGAGATGATTCTGCACGGATTGATGGGGTGGGGTTTCAGGAAGATTTCCAGGGGCTTAAGGACGAGGTATTTTCGTTGTGCTGTTATATTGGTCTTACACTGTTACTGCAGCTGAAATGATTTTTGTCTGTGTGTTTGGTTGTTATAATTTTTATTTGAGCAAGTTAGGGTATTGAGTAAGATAAGATTTATATTTTATCTTTTCGGTGCGGGGTAAAACGAATCTGCAAACTATTAGGTTTTTGAGTTGTTCTTGCGCAGATGTGAATTGTGCATTTTACAACCTTCTTAGAATGTAGTATACAAGCAAGATGAGAAGAACAACAGGTTTGTAAATGAAACAATTGAAAGAGAAGACCACAATTAACGTTAGTTTATTTATTTATTTCAATCTGGCTTGTTAAAAGTCAGTCATCCATTACTCTCTGGTATTCATGTTATACATTTTTTGTCTCCAATTGCTAAATTGTATATGTGAACCATGATACCATGGTATATATCAAATTTTAAATACTACTTAGTTTCTTTGCAATTTGTTTATTATTTTTTTGTTCTCAGGTTTGTTTATGTCCATTGAATTTTGATTGTCTCATTACTTAAACTCTTTCTACAGGCTAAGTTTCTTAAAGCTTGTGGGACCTTAGCAGGAACACCTATTGAAATTCGTAAAGCATCTGAGAAATTGAAAACATCACCATCACCTGATCAAGAATCTGACGCTTCAAGGTTTCATTCTTGGCTTCCTAACGCGTCTGTGGAGAAACTGCAGCCAGATGTCCAGCCATTTGATCCACCAACTCCCATAAAACTTTGCCAAAAGTTGGGAAATAGCACGGATTCATTTGAGTACACGCCAAGCAGGTTATTCGTGACTTCGGATTTATTTATTTTTTAGTTAATGCTGATATTGAATGACAGTGAATTTGAACAAGTGATATTTGACTGGGTTTGCATAGCTTGTGAATCTTCTGTTTTTACTCAATTTTGATTATAGTCAGCTTTAGATACATTCCTAACAGTTAGAGCTCATGGTAGAGAAACTGTAACTGATAAAGAATTTGACAGTTTGTTGTGCTTTTAGAAAAATGCCCTCCAAATGGGTCCTTCGTCCTTCCCTTTATATTTTGGATTTTAAATAATTACTAATTGTAGAGACGTGTCGGTTGGAACTTAAATTGTCCACTGACAGTTACATAGGAGGGAGAACTAGAACCTGATCAGATGTTGGTTTCATTTCTTTTGCAGTTCCATCTCCAAAGCACAAGATACTCAAGATGACTCTGTTGACTATATTGAAAAAAGTTGTGCAGGGATCCTTCATAGGGAAGATAGGTCTGAAAGGAATGCAGCTTTAGTTTCACCTTTGCTACCCACGAATACTCAGAGAAAGAACAAGTCTGTCCGTTTTGAAAGCGAAACTGACTTGGCATCCAATGGAAGCTCATCAGACGATTGGCATATGAAGGAAAATAAATCACCAAATAACCAAAGTGCATATAAACAATCTCCGTATCCTACCCCTTTGAAGTTATTTGATGAGATGCAAACACCAGGAACTGTGTATCCTGCATCATTAGAAGATTTACGTAGTGGTAAGGCTCATGTTCGTTGCCAGTTTGTCTATCCAACAAACAAACCAGGTGATAATGTCTTCCGGTGCAAAATACTAGAGGATGGAGATTTTAACCGTGAAGAAGATTCAAGTGAGTTGAGTGATTTGGTTGACCAATCTCAAAATGGAACCCCTACCCCAGAAGAAGGGTTAAAGAAAATTTCAAATGGATATGAAAATGAGGAGAAATCAATTTTGTCTTCTAGATTAACTCCTCTATCAGTCATTGAGGAGCATTCCCCCATTTCTCTTAAGTGGTGGTATGGCAATGGCATCCCGAATTCAACAACTAAGTACAAGGAGGTATGTCTTGCAATCATTATTTGGTGTTATAAGGTTGTTACATCTGTATGCACCATCTGATTACTGCACTTTGTCTGGTTGTCCACAGGACCAGAAAGTAAAATGGCACGCAACCCCGTTTGAAGAGAGGCTGGATAAGGCACTGTCTGAGAATTTTACATCACAAAGGTATCTCAACTTAACAATTGATTGTAATCTGTATACATGTTAAAAAGGTTAAAGGACCAAAGAAAGGGAAAATCTTTTTAAACTTGTAAAATTTCTGTGAACCACGTGACAAGAGTGACAATTTCAGCAAGGGCATGCTAGATGCATTCCTTAGTAATGGTTCATTTTTGTTGACAATAGAAATTTCACTCGAGTTGAAAAATAAAAATTCATTCCTAACGATCGAATAATACCCATTTGTTTGGCATGTCTTGTTGCCACTAATCCACTGTGTTTTAATCAATCAATTAGTTGTTTCATTGTGATTAGGAATTTGTTTTCATTTTCAAATAGCAGATTTTTAACTCGTTAATTCTTAAAATATGTATGTATAAATGTCCTTCTAATTTGTTATTTGATTTACAGGAAGCTTGTTCGTGGGAAACCGGTGGAATTTGATGACATTGAAGAAAATGATACTCCATCACCTCAGCAGCTATAGTCAAAACTCATGTTTTATGTGGTGTCATTTTGATATCTGTACATGTCCATCCCATCCCATCGTAGTCTCTTCTTGTATGGGAAGTAATTCAAGATTCTGGAAACTAATTACTAATAATAAGCATCATTTAGTATGCTAATTTGTTTGTATCAGTTGTTTATTATACAAATTTTGCAGTACCGTACAGGTATCCACCTGTCTGCGACAATAGTCTCATCCCTGCGTAAGCACTAACGAATACTTTCATTCTCAGGAGGAAAGTGATAAAACTACTGAAATGTTTTAATAGGAACAGGAGTCTTCTTTAATAAAATTTTCAGGATTTCTTCTCACGAGTAGCTGCATTCTGTGAATAACATGATATTTGTTAGTTGTAGATTAGAAATGCTGCCGTTGATTTTTGGCGATAAGGTGCTGCATATTTTCAAAATCAAGTTCAAAGGTCGAAAGAACTGTTGGCAAATCTTAGAGTAGTCATTCTATTTTATCCCATTTTAGTAAAGGAATCATCATTATTTCCTAGCACATTTACAATGTTAAGGTTTCTTTCACAAATCCTGGTGGTGCAAGAGTCATTACCCAATTTCAGATTGAGTTAATAGTTTTTGTTTTCTTGGACTAACATTTCAACTATAAAGACAATAATAGTTTTTACTACTTTGTATATTGGTTTATATATTAAATTTTGATTCAGAAAGACACATTTGATTTCCTTTAATCAAATTCTTGATATGTATAAGTCAGCATACATATTGACACTGGTTTACGTGTAAAATCTTGCTTTGTAAGTGTTGAAATAAACCATTGTTACTGATTAAGTGCAAAAAATATAATTCAAAATATTTAATAAAAAAATATTTTAAATATCAGATCCTTGGAAAATGGATCCATCATTAAAAACTGTATCTATGATCTTTATTTAAATCACGTGTGAGTAAACTTGCCAATGAAAAATATAATTACATATTCCTCCGTTTCACAATTATAATAATTTTAGATTTAAAAAATTAAATCTATTAATGTTGACAATTTTAATAAAGTATTCATTCTTAAATTAACTATTCTCTAATAAATATAATTTATTAAAATAAGTTATTTTAATTGAACTGATTAAAAAAACTACATACATTACTTTTTTATTTTTTTATTTTAATATCGATTAAAAAGTTTATTTTATTAATGCTAGCAGAAGTTATCTTTTTATTTAAATTAATTAAATTATTTTTGTTATTAATTCTTGTTTGATACTTTGGTTAAGATTTTCTGACTAACGTTGACAAGATTAATTTTCGATAAATGTGAACGAAATTTTTTTATTTATCACTTTCATGATTTTTTATGTATATAATGATTATTTTATTTTATCATCAATATAAATATTATCTTTTATAAATAATTTGTTAAGATCTTTTTTAAATGTTAGATTGATAAGATTTTCAGCTATATTAATTCACATCAATGAAAAATCGACAAAAAGATTCAACTAATAACATCACAAATTTTATCTTGATCAATGTTAATCTAACTAATTATAATTTATATTAATTGAAAATAATTCTGATCGACATTAATAATAAAAAACATCAATATTAGTTGAAGAAAATTTAAAATACTTTGGTAGAAAATAACGCTAAAAAAAACAACTAAAAAACTCATTAACATTAATATTTTTGAATTATCAATCATTTGACATTTAAATATTTTTTTATTTAATGATAATTAAAACATTTTATCTAAATGAAGAAATTAAAATTTAATAAATTTAAATTGATTTATATAAGTAAATATTTAAAAATAAAATAATTTAAATAATCTTGTTGCGAAACACCGGTTAATCCTTTGTTTTTCTTAGATGAATTGCAGTGCATTAGCTATTTGAATAAGCAGAAAGACATGTGAACAAACAAAATAGAGTGGTCACAAAATGTCTTTTACTACATGCCAATATGTTTTATTATTATTATATATATATTTTTTAATATAATTGAAATGTAAATTAACTCTATAATGGATTACGTACGTTACATAAATAATTATAGGACAATATAATTTATTAGGTATTTTTTATTTGTTTTTATAATAAAAATAAAAAATAACTAAAATTATAATAATTCATAAAAATTATATTACTTTTGAACTTATTTCTGCTACTTTTACTTTCTTATTCGTAATTTAATTAACTTTTTTTTTTCATTTTTCGTTTTTCCCTTTTCCCTTTTTTTTTCATTCTTTAATTGAATCAGACAAAATAAATAATGGATTTCTGTTATTAAACCATTCTATTTTTCACTTAACATGAGAAAAACAAAATTTTATTTGAACTATGGAGAATATAATTTTTTTTTCTCATCATCAGAATTCAATTTTTTTTTTCAATTTAGTACAAGTTTATAAGATGTAAATAATGGAGTTTATTGCATTCAATTTCATCTGATTTTTGGTTTAAAATATATTTAAATTAAACATATAAGTTATATATTATTCAATTTGGTTCGTTTTGAACATACAAATTTTTCTAATACAAATTAAACTATACTTTTGCGGTTTGATTTAAATCAATGTTATAGTTTCATTGTATAAATTTTTATTAGTAAATATTTTTAAATTGTTATATTATGATGAATAGTTTTCTCTTCTATATTATAGTTAAGTATTTGTATTCTATTATATTTATGCATAGTACTAAATAATTTATCAATATTGTGTACAATATTAAATAATTTGTTTATATATTAATATTTTTTTCTTCTTTACCAACAAAAGAACTATAATAAAATATGAACAATACTATGGCATCAACAGTAGACAAAGCTTTAAATGTATCCCTCATAAATCTAACGAAAACCCATACACACATCTACAATATAAAATGAAACTTAAAACATAAACATAAAAAAAATCATTTTTATTATTCTCTTCCGTTAATATTTAATTTTACCTTATCATTTTTATATTTTAAAGTTAATAATGTAACGTTTACATCATCGTTACAATTCTTTCTTACATTAAATATATTTTATAATTATTTTATTACAAATTTATAGATATGGATCAATTCAAATATACTAAATTTTTCTCCCACATGGTTAATTATTATATATAATTCAAATAATAAATAAAATAATAATATTTAAATAATTAATTGTAGTTGAGTTTGACTTTGACCAATTTCGAAGTATCAGACAGTAAACTGATATGAAGGGCTCTATTTTGAAAAGAAAATCTAAATTAATTCAATAATCTTTATCTTTTAATTAATTTTCTATTATTTTTTATCCGTTGAACACTATACATATGTATTTTAAAAATATCAAGGAGTTATAATTTATTATTATTATTATTAATTATTTAAAGGAGATAACTTAGTTATTTTTGTCCATAATTTATATAAGAAACAAAATCTTGAAATACCATTATTATGGGATAGAGAAAGTAATAGTTGTAATCTTGGATTGCTAAACTACCATTGTTATTAAAGACGCTATGTAACCAAAAACCAAGACGGAAAGAATTTCAGAGTGGAAAAGGACAGCATAAGCAAATAAATATCTTGCTAAGATAAAGATACAGTTAAAAATTATAATATATAAATAAATGAAAATTCATTTTATTAAATTAGTTTTTTAAAAATAAGTTAAGTTTAAATATTATTTTCTAATAAAACAACAAAATAAATTAAGGATTTATCTCAGTGAGATTAATCATTTTGAAAAAAAAAAAAGTACATTGAAGATGTTGAATCAATTAAAAATGAACTAAATATTAATTAATATATATAAATAATTGCAAATAATTACCTAATTTTCTATATGTACCCTGTGCACCTAGTATTTTCATTTGTTAAGTGAATGGCTAAAAAATTAACAGGTGATTCTTCCACCCTGCATTTCTGAAACCATTTTATTATTCTATTGCCAAGTGTTGTCCATGCATAACATGCTTTCATTTAAATTACATAAATGAATATAATAAATTATCTCCTGTTTTATCCAAACCTGATGAATCCAAATTATTCCAGATCCAATCTAACGTGACCTAGGATAAGTCAAATTGAAGTTAATAAAAAAATTCTGTCTAATTCAACACGGAATCTTTATCATATCCCATTCCAAATCCATTCACAACCATAAGAACTTTCACTTCACTCTTGTTGAAGGGTCTCTGAAGAGAATCAAACAATGGTAGTGAAGGTGTACGGTCCTCACTGTGCTTCCACCAAACGGGTGCTGGTATGTCTCCTCGAGAAGGAAGTTGAATTTGAAGTTATCCCAGTTGATCTCACCAAGGGAGAGCAGAAGAACCCCGAGTTCCTCAAGTTACAGGTTCAACTTTTTTTTTTTCTTAGGGTTATCTTATCACTCTTCAAGATTACTTCAATCTTTATCTTCTGATTCATCTTCTTTGTTCCTCATATCTGCAGCCCTTTGGAGTTGTTCCTGTCATCCAAGATGGAGACTACACCTTATATGGTTACACTTCCAAGTTTCAACTCCTTTTGTTTTTTTTCTTCATCATATTTTGTTTCTTTCTCTTACTGGTTTCATCTGTTTCTGCAGAATCACGTGCTATAATGAGGTTTTATGCAGAAAAGTACAGATCTCAAGGGGTGGAGCTGTTGGGGAGGACAGTAGAAGAGAGGGGTCTTGTGGAACAATGGCTAGAAGTTGAAGCACATAACTTTCAGCCACTGGCCTATGACATGGGTGTGCATCTTTTGTTTGGTTCAATATTTGGCATCACTCCAGATCCAAAGGTGGCTGAGGAGAGTGAAGCAAAGCTGGTGAAGGTGTTGGATGTTTATGAGGAGAGGCTGTCAAAGAGCAAGTATTTGGCTGGGGATTTCTTCAGTCTTGCTGATATAAGTCACCTTCCATTCATAGACTATATTGTGAACAAGATGAATAAAGGGTATCTGATAAAAGAGAGGAAGCATGTGAGTAATTGGTGGGATGATATTAGCAGCAGACCATCATGGAAGAAGGTTATCCAACTCTACCCACCTCCAATCTAATTGCAGAATCACTTCATGGATAATGCATTAGTATTCAATAGGGATGGGGAAGACTTAATAGTAGATCAAGGTTGTATGTTAAAGGATTAATCCTTGGACATTTGTAGTAGAGTGGTTAATTGTTTTTATCTTGAAGTTTCATGGAAGCTTGAATGGTGTTTTCTTTTGTTTGAAATTTTAAGTTTTTGATTTCTTATCTTGATTGTAATTGTTGGGTTTGTTAGTAGTTTTTAATAGATAAGGTTTAAGGTTTAATTGTGTTACTTAGCTATTTGGTTTCTAGTATTTTTTGGAGACAACTTACTTCTAAAGAGTAAGGGTTTTTTTTTTTTTTTTTTTTTTTTTTTTTTTTTTTTAATATTTTTTTTTTTTTTTTTTTTTTTTTTTTTTTTTTTTTTTT
>Ga0099824_1009157_pt1 | contig 12303 bp, 4 predicted proteins | sample SiratrowhiteBW_FD_76837 | JGI IMG/M metagenome (GOLD analysis project Ga0099824, IMG submission 76837) | Root nodule microbial communities of legume samples collected from California, USA - Siratro white BW | ecosystem: Host-associated > Plants > Roots > Nodule | place: USA: California... | reverse complement strand
TGGTTGGTGAGATTAGTAAGTCCACATCGAAAAGTCTTGGGTTCCAAACTAGCATGTTGAATTTGAAAAAATAATTAAAAATCCACCATCACCACAAGCTCTCTCGCTTCTACCATGAAGATAGAGCAGCCACGACCACAAGCTCACCTACCACTCCAAACTTAGCCACCAAATGCTTCCGTCACCTTCAACTGATGCAATGCACCTCCTTGCACCACCACTGCCTCGTCGGAAACCATCTTCCTCACCTTCATCTCCACCAATCCATTAAGGCTAAGGTCACCACAACAATACTCTCCTACCGTCATTGCTGCATGCAACTCCCCCCACCACGTTGTCAAACGTTCCACCAGAACCTCCACCGCGCCTCGCCTGCACCTCGCCACACCTCCCTGTACCTCGCCACTGTTTGCGCAAGCAACCACCACGGCCCCCAAACCGCAGCATCACCGAACGCTGTTGCCGTATCTCAAGAGCCTCCCACGATAACTTCCACAACCTCCGCGATAGTGACACAAACCGCCGTTGCGCCTCTCCCCTAAGACGCCTAGCCTACAGCCGCAATACCAAACCCTTCAGCACCATCACTGCCACCTAGCGTTGCTCCTCTATTTAGGTTTAGGTTTAGGTTAGTCCTCAATGTGCTGAGAAAAAGAGATAAGGGTAGGAAATTAGGGTTTTGAGTTTTCTTTGGGCCTTAGTGTTTTCTTAAGCCCAGAAACGTTTTACACCCCTTAGTTTGTTAGACAACACCCCAAGTTAGAAATAGAGTTTTTTTAGGCTCGAGGTTGGGCCCATTATGGTTGTTTGCACCCCTAATCTTTATAGTTACACTCCCACTTTTGCATTTTGACATCTTTGCCCTGATATAGCTTTAAAAAATAAGTTTTACCCAATAACCTCTTAACAATTTTATTTTGATTTATACACTACTACCATGTTTTTATATAATAATTCACCTTATTTTCTTTTTTTTTTGGCTTAAATTTTACTTTTTTGATTTTATTTTATTTATCTTTAAAAAATATATTAATTAATAATAAATAAATAAAATTTAAAAAAAATCCTAAATGGCCGTCCACGTCATGGGATTTAATTTAAAATATTTTAATTTCTTTTAAATAAATAAATATAAATTTTATTGAATTCCTAAATGGTCGTCCACATCATGCCATTTAATTTGAAAGATCTTAATTTCTTTTTGAATTTTTATTGAATTCTTAAACGGTCGTCCGTGTCATGGGATTTAATTTGAAAGATCTTAATTTATTTTTGAATTTCTATTGAATTCCTAAATAGCCGCCGGCGTCATGAGATTTAATTTGAAAGATTTTTAATTCGAAAGATTTTTAATTTCTTTTGGATTACCAAAAAGCCCGTATGTTTCTAACAATATCCAAAACAAAGTTTTGTAAAAATAATAAAAATATTAAAATTTTCAAAAATTAAAAACATCAAACCAACAAACAATCTTATTCAAAGAACTACGTATCCCTGATGGAGATACGTAGGAGCAAGGTCAAACCTTGTCAGGCCCCGTTCAATAAATAAAAAATATTTTTTTTTTGTTTTTATTTTCATTTTTGTCAAAAAGTAAATATTTTGAAAATTACACTCATTTTATTTATTTAATTAAAGGTACCGTCTTAGGACGAGCGTTGTGGGGTGCTAGTACCTTCCCCACACGTAACCGACTTCTGGACCCGAAATTTGGTTTTCGCAGACTTGCTTTATCATTTTTTTTCCATAGTTTTTCATAATAAAATGTGGTATCGACTCCTTTTTCTAAATTTTTCAATTATTTTAATTTATCTATTCCCGTCGTGACTCCGATTGCGACAAAATTCATTTCAACTTTTTGTCTTATTTTTGCTTATGATTTTTGTAAGATCCAGGAACTGAGCACTTTGAGGATGATTGGTTTGGCTAAGTTGAGAGGAAGACTTTATCACTTGGTAATCAACAAGAAAAAATGGGATACTTCTATCACTAGCACTGTCCACGCTTCCGCACCTACAATAAACACAACAATTAGCCCTTCCAATATTTGGTATTATAGCCCTTCACCTCTTAATTCAAATAAAACCCCTTTCAAATTTTATACAAAACATCTCCAAATATTTCCCTAATCAAAGTGTTTGGTTGCTTATGTTATGTCTCAACTCTTGAATCTCTTCGTCACAAATTTGATCCACAAGCTAGATGTGGAATTTTTCTTGGTTTCCAAAATGGTACAAAGGGATATGTTGTTTTTGATATTGATAATAATGTTGTCATTGTTTCCAACATGTTCTATTCTCTGAAATGCAATTTCCTTTTCAACAAGATTCACTTCTCACACAGCCAATGGGCCCAAACACTAAAATTAGCTCAATTCCCATCACTATTGACAATACTCCAATTCCAACCACATTACCATTTGACCCAATTTTGAACTCAAGCCCACAAATCAGTTCGGACACCCATTCCAGTCCCATAGAGCTCATACATGAGTCTTTTTCTCCTACTTCAGCACATGGTACATCTTCTCCTACCCACTTTATTTCTTCTCCTCCAATTCCTCTTCGTTGCTCGTCACGACTGCGAAAGCCTCCTTCTTATCTTGGTGATTACCATTGCAACTTGACTCTACTTTGCCACTTCAATCCTCCTCAACGTGCTTATATCCCTTAGAATATGTCATTGGTTACTCTTCTCTTTCTCCTGCACATCACACATACATTTTTTCTTTATCATCGGACCATGAACCAGCCAGCTATAAGGAGACTGTCCAGCATCAGTGTTGGCGTGAGGCCATGCAGCACGAGATTGAAGCTCTTGAAGTGAACCATACTTGGTCCATTGTAGAGTCTCCCTCTAATGTCAAACCCATTGGTTGCAAGTGGGTTTTCAAGATTAAGAGGAAACCCGATGGTAGTGTTGAGTGCTATAAGGCACAACTTGTGGCAAAGGGATTCTCCCAAATTAAGGGTATTGACTTCTTCGAAACCTTTTCTCCGGTTGTTAAGATGGCTACAGAGTAGTTCTCACCCTTGCTTCTGTTCACAATTGGCACATTCAATAGCTAGATGTGAATAATGCTTTTTTTACATGGAGATCTCACTGAAGATGTTCATATGATGATTTCACCTGGTGTTGCTTCTAGATCATCCCAATGCTGCAAGCTCAATAAATCCATCTATGGCCTCAAATAGGCTAGCTGGAAATGGTATGAGAAATTATTTGTACTTCTTCTTTCTTGTTTATATAAGCAAGCTTTTTCTGATCATAGCATATTCAAAAAAAAATGCTTCTCCTCATTTCACTGCCTTGTTTATCTATATGGATGATATAGTTCTTACTGGCAATTCCATTCAAGAGATAACTCTATCAAACAAATTCTTCACTCTAATTTCCAAATCAAGGATTTAGGCGTTCTGAAATACTTTTTGGGTCTCGAAGTAGCACAGTTGACTACCGATATTTCGGTTTGCCAGAGAAAGTGTTGTCTTGACTTGATTTATGATTTTGGTTTATTGGGTTGTAAACCTGTTTCTACACCAATGGATAGTAGCCTTCAATTGCATCACAATTCTGGTGATCTTGTTACTGATGTGTTAACCTATCGAAGACTAGTTGGGTGCTTGCTTTATCTCACAACTACTTGTCCCGATATCTCTTATCCCACACAACAATTAACCCAATTTATGGCTCAGCCTCGAACTCAACATTTGCAAGCTGCCTTGACGGATCTTAAAATACCTAAAAGGATGTCCTGATAAAGGTCTTTTGTTTCGCAGAGATACTTCCTTGCATCTCATTGCTTTTAGTGATGTTGATTGGGCTAGGTATATTGACTCTAGAAAATCTACCACATGATATTGTTTCTTTCTTGGGACTTCATTAGTGTCATGGAAGACAAAGAAACAAAACACTGTTTCTCGCTTCTCTGCCGAGGCCGGATATAGAGCACTTGCTATCACTACTTGTGAGATGCAATAAATCATATATTTGCTACGTGATTTGCAGGTTTCTTATTCCAAGCTAGCTCCTTTGTATTGTGATAATCAAAGTGCATTACACATAGCAACGAATTTGTTGTTTCATGAACGCACAAAGCATCTAGATATTGATTGTCACATTATCAGGGAACGGTTACAATTTGGACTTATGAAGTTACTTCCTATTTCATCCACCAATCAACTTGCTGATGTTTTCACTAAAGCTCTTCCTTCTCACACTTTTTAACATCTCATTTCCAAGCTGGGTTTATTCGATCTTTTTCGAATCCCAGCTTTTCTAGATATTAATAAAATATAGTTAATATTAATAAAAAATACAATTTTCTAGATAATAGTTTCATATGTTATGGAAACAAATTTGTGGGTAATAATTTGTATGTAATGCTAAATTTACTTAAAAATATAGATTCCTTGGTAATATTCGTAGGTAACGTTAAATTTACCTATGACTATGATAAATTGTTTAGTCGCTTCCCTAAGTTATCCTAGTGTAGCATAGGATCAACCTAGGTCGAATCCAAGAAAACACAAACCCATTGATTTTACTGAAAGATTTCTTTCCTTGACAAATTAAAAAAATGGAATGTATTTCTAAAAATAGAAAAAAAAAAGAATTGAAATCAAAAGCAATAACAATTACAAACAAAAGAATGTAACAATGGGTCTGAATCATAAACTGAATTACATTGTAAAACCTAAAATCTAAAACTAAATTATGACTGGAAATCAAACATACAAAATTGAAAAATTGGAAAATGAGTAAAAGAACACATCTACAATCACAATAAAACAAATAAAAGAAAAGAATCGAGAATACGGATCAAAGATGAAACGCAAAAAAGAAACTCAGAAAGAATAAGAACCACCAATCATCATTTTTTTTAATCTATGAAAATCAAAAGCAAATGAACAAAAAAATATAAGTTGGAAAACATAGAAAAGGACATATTCATACTAAACAAAAATTTAAAATGCAAACGATGAAATGAAAATAAGAAACATAGAAAATAACATATTCATACTAAACCAAAATTTAAAATGTAAACGATGAAATGAAAGTAAGAATCACGTGTACAAAAGCAAATAAACTGAAATCAAGAATAATGAATTGTAGAGAAGAGCCAAAAAAACACAGAACGAAAATGGAAAAGGCACAGAGAATGAATTAGAAGAAATTGAACCGTCAATTTTTGCAATATGTTAGAACCCTATATTGATTGAGAGAGAAAAAATATGAAAAACAAAAATCCAAAAGCTTAAAAAAAGTGAAACTGTAAATCCTAAAGTGGGCAACGCATCTCAAGATCATCCTCTATTTGCCTTTATATCCTATAAAATAATATATTTTCCATTTTAGAAATAAGTATTACTATATTTGGGATGTGTAATTTGAAATGCATTAATATTTCTAGATTATATATTTGTAAAGGTATTTCCAATTTCAGAAAAACATACCAAATTTGTACAATTCAAAATGTAGTTTAAATTGCATATTCTAAAAGATATTTTCCAGATCCAAAAATACATATCAGAATGTATAATTGAACTCATGAGGATGCAGGTTAAAAAAACATAGGAGTAGAGAATACAATACTCGTTGACCTAATGTCTAGAAGTCAAGATCCAGTTTTGCTTTTCGCAAAAATCGCATTGGCAATGTTGGGCTTGAGTTTATACATTTTACACGACGCTTCTTCCTACACCTCCATTTTTTCTTCATAGACCCCATACTTCTGAAAATATTAAAAATATCTTTATAAAATTTGTATTTCTGATTCTACAATCCAAAATACAAAAAATATTGTATTTTGAATTATCCAATTTGAAATATAAAAACAAATTGTTTTCTGGATTCTGAACTATGTAATATGAAAAACAATTGTTTCTATTATAAATTGTTTACTCTAGAATATAAACAATTTGCATTTCAGTAATTCAAAATATAAAAAAATAAAAAAAAAGGTGAAAATGGAGTTCCAATGAGAAGATGAATAAGATAAAGAGGGTAAAAGAGTATTTATACTTCCCGTATAAAGGTGTAAGAAGAATTTGCCTAGTTGTTAGTTTTTTGGTTTTGATAAGTTGGGCTTGTATGGTAGTAGGTCCATGACCCAATTGTTCTATTTTGTTTTTTTTCTTAGAAGTGGTGGCTATTTGGTAATTAACTTATTTTGAATTTTTTTGAGAATTTTTCTGGTCTTGCCATGTGAAAAAACTTGCCTTGTGGGTTACGCTTATTTGTATATATTTACAGATAAGGTGAAAAGCTATCACAAAAATAAACCATAATTCTCATCAATAATCTCTTTCCTCATAGCTTTGTACGGATTAAGACCTTTCATGACTTTATTTTCTAATGTTATGTAAAACGTGTAATATCCAAACGCAAGTTTTTGAAGTGTGTTGCCACTACTTGGAACTCCTTCATTTATTTCATTCAATGAGTCAATTAATTGTTCTATTGCTCAAGAGTCGTGTTAATAGCCATTTTCAACATGTCACTTCAGAATTAATAATTTTTTCTGCAGTAACAACAAGAAAACAGTTATTACAAATCCTATATCTCAAATTAATAATATTATGAACTACATTGTGTTCCAAAAAAAATTTAGTGAATGGAACATTAACAGAAACATGATCAGACATACTGAATACTAGAGACTAGAAAACATCATGGTTGCTTGGAACCCTAAAGGGCAAAACATGTATCAAAATACCTCCTCCTTCTTTATATTTCAATGGATCCAAAAAAATTTCAATATTTCTTGTACTCCATAATATGCAAAGATAAACCCACCCTTTTAGAAAATCAAATTGTAAGACAAAGTAATCATGTCATCCTAACACCTGAACAAAACTTCTAAATACCCATTGAAATTTAATAGGAAGCGTGGTGAACTTTTGAATGAGATACCCCTCCTTCCTTAAGGAAGTAAAAGGAAATGACACATGTGAATCAATAATTAATCTAAAGGTTTATTTTTTTTTTTTTCAGAAGTTACCTATTGAAAAGTAATTTTGGGCACGAAGTGTGTGTAAATTGAAAATAAATTATTATGCTAGAATTATTGGAATTATCGTTCATCCTAACTGAGCTGTTCAGTGCAAAGACTTTGACTTGGTCGAGACAGGGTAGTACAATTATTAAGAAATTATTTAATTAAAAATATAAAAACAGAGGTGTGTCACTTTCTTGTAAAATATCTCAAAACACCCAAAAATAAAGATAAATAACAAATCTTCTCCTTGTTTATTAACTTTCTGCCATATGCAAACGTTTAATTACTGTTATTCTTTGAAAATTATGAAATACAAAAAGAAAGATGACCTTGCCTTCAACAATTCAAATTGTCCTCTTCACCAATTTTACAGAACATAGCATTTTTTTTATACCATTTGATGTTTAATGTGTATTTCATATTTTGTTAGAACATGCCTTAAGTTATCTTATTTTTGAAACAGATTACATATTACACACACACCTAAAAGCTATTGTTTTAGAAAATCATTTTTAGACTGTATAACTTACTTACATTATTTTGTTAATCTTAATATATTTTTTTTAGAAACTGATCATTCTTAAAATATTTTTAGTCAATTAATCTACACCACCAAACATAATTAATCGGTAAAATTTGAATAATTAACCTGAATTTCTTATTCTTAACATTTTTTTTAAAATATTATTTCTATATGATCACTTTTTATAAGATATACTGATAAAACGAAATCAAACCAGTGTTAGTCAAAGTAAAATTATAGGTATGAATCAATTGTTCACTAACAGAACTCTAACTTAATCCTTTAATGTGTTCTTCTTTTAGAATTCATCTTTTCGTGCAAAATAAGACAGTGGTACAGGGGATACGTGTTCTCTGAGGTTCAAATTTTCAGGCATCACCTCTGGTTTCATCCATTGATGATTTCACGAAGGGAGTTTATCAGGAGTGAAAGAAATCAATGAAATCATATGTCATGTTTCATTTCTTGCCCTCAAATTAAAAAGTAAACAAGTGAGTAAGAAAAAAAAAATGAAGAAGAAAGAAAAAGAACTGGTTCATTTTAGAAGCACATGCCCCTCTCTAACCGAGTAAACAAGAAATGAGAATGTTTTTAGCAGTATATAACATTTACCTATGGCTGCAAAAATCCAAAAGCTTCTTCCTACCCTCGACAATCTCATCAAAGAAATCATCAAGCTGGCAAATGATGTTCTCAATGCCAGATTTGAGGACCCCAAAACACACTCTAACACTCTCCACTCTCTCCATAACACCACCCTCCTCTTCCCTCTCCAACTCCCCTCTCAGCTCCTCCACCGCCACCCTCGCCCTTCTGAACTCGTACAACAATATCCCCGACCCCGCACTCCCCATCTCCGCCGCCACCCTCTGCCGTAGCCTGGCCGCCGATACCATCACCGCCGACCCTAGAAACAACCGCCCCCCCTCGCACCCTCCCACCGCCAACTCCGACGTCTCCGGCCAACAATAGACCAACCCATGCAACAAGATCATTAGCAACATCGAACTCACATTCCTCATTGCGTACAGAACTCCCCTGAAACCGTTGAAACCGTTCAGCTTCGACTCCACGGACACTCTCTCGTCCAAACGCAAACACAACGCCTGGATCCTCGTCTCCATCAAAGAACGGTTCTGCTCCTCCAACCCCAGAGCCTCCCTTCTACACCCAGATATTGCCCTCACTACCTGTAAACACCACATAAATCAAACCTCCAATTTCAACCCCACAGAAATCTCATGCACCTTCTACTATCACACTAGCATCACATTCCAAAATTTTAAATAAAAATACAATCTTGATTAATGGGTAATCTCAATTTCCAAATTACAGTTTTATGTAGTTTTCCTACAATTCTTAGTGGTCTCTTACGTAAAAAAAGTATAATTGAGAGAAAAGTTCTCAATAAAAATACCAGCCAAGATTATAATTACACAAAAAAACATTATTAAAAAGGAAAGACCTATTAACAAAGTTTGATCACATGGAGGAGATTATAATTAGCAAAACGAGTGAATGAATACCCGACACCAATTGTAAAAAGAAAAACAGACAAATACAAGTGATGCTGTCACAGTTACAAAGGCTTTGCATGATCAAAACAAGTAATCTTAATACTGCTGGGAAAATTGTGGTGGTGGTGAAGGAGTACAAAGGTAGTTACTTTTATTTAGATTAAGAAGTAAGTGGATGTTTGAATACGACCCAATTGATTCTAGACCCTAAAGAGACTTAAAAACGCGGGTTTGAAGGTGAAATTGGAAGGAATTAGGGAAAGTAAGGCGTGGAAGGTAAATTGAGAGAAAGAGAGGGGACCTGTGGGGAGAGGTGGGGGAGGGAGTCGTGGAGGGAGGAGGCGAGGGAGAAGCCGGCGGAGTAGAAGGGTTCGAAGTTGGAGAGGGCGTTTTTGAGGAGGTGAGAGGTTTCCCAGAGCTTGGAGGTTTCGTCCATGTACTCGTCGAGCCACTTGTCGCCGAGGGGAAGGTGGAGGCTGTGGACGAGCAGCGTGAGGTGCGTGTGGAAGGATCGGAGGAGAGAGAGGAGGCGCTGGAGGAAGGAGAGGGAGATGGCGTTGTTGTTGGACACCAGCGCCCGCTCCAGCTCCTCCATGCCCCTGCTCACCACCACGTAGAACCCGCCCACCGTGTTTCCGTTGGACGAAGGACACGCCTCCATTGAGAATGGAACCGAAGAAGAAGATGAAGAAGAAGATGGAATAATGAATGGGTTTGGAAGGGTGAAAAGGATTGCAGGGTTGGGTTGGGGGCAATGATGGGTGTTTCCTGCAGAGGGGAAAGGATGATTGGTAATGTGCCATTTTCATTCTTTAAATGCCCACAGTCCAACACAGGTAAAAATCAAAATCCAAACACCCTCCAGGTTTTTTAAAATCAAATTTCATCTACTCTACAACATAATTATCACAACACAAACAGAGGACACTGCAAGCTGCAGACAAATTCACCACTTTTTCAAAAATTATCATTCAAATTATTTATAAAGGGTAGTAATATGAGCTTCAATATTTGTAAAAGTATATAAGGAAAATACAATGTGTCAACAGAATATAAATGGTATTTGGTATGAATTTATCTTTAATGAATATTTCTAAGTAATAATTTGTTAAAGGAGTTTCATGGTCTCAGATCCTGTATACCTACTGTTGCTAATGGTTTTTATTTAGTAATTATTTTTATTATTAAGTGATTCGGTGTAAAATTATTGATGATAAAAATATTTGATTTTATTGGTTTATGTTTTTTTTTTGTTTAAAATTATAAATTAAAGAAATTTTAAGAGATTTTTATTTAAACTTATATTTACATTTAGAGTACGATTTATTTTAATTTTTTAGAAAACTGATTTTATTTTGATTGTAATTTAATATTAATTTTTATTTAAGTTTATATTTAAAAAAATATTTTTTAAATATTTTCTTTAAAATTTTAAAAGAATAAAAATAATAAAATAGTTAAAACACATATTTAAAAATATAAAATAATTGGTGATTTTTTTAATAAAATATACCACGCATTATTATTCCTAATGCTTAATTTGTAGTAAATTTGATTGATAAAAATAAAAAAATAATTGCGTAATATAGTAAATTTCAAATTTATCATGAATCTAGTTTTAATAAGGAGAAATATTAATTAAAATTGAAAATAATATTTTTTATTATGCATTTCCTTGAAAATTCTTTATGAAAACTTGAAAATAACGAAAATATATGTTTAAACTTTATTATTTTAAATATTATGAAAAATAAAGATTATTTTATTCAAGTTAATATATTTTATATTTGATTTTGGTGGTGTATTTAGACAATTAATTATAAAATATAATTAATTAAGTATAAAATATAATTTAATGTTGTATTAAATTATGTCAGGACACGGAGGAGCAAATCTAGTCTATCAGACACAAGATTTATGATTGGATGGATACATATGTCATTTTAATGTATATCTCTTCTGATAAATTTTAATATATGTATCTTCTGATAAATGTAAGGAGTGATGTACATCATTTAAAAAGTAGTTTTCCCTATATATAAGTTACTTGAAGACTGACAAAGAAAGAAAGTAGGCATTTCATAATATATTTAATAAATACTTATTTTATATTTATAATCTTCTTGTGTCTTTCAAGAAAATATTGTAATGTCCTCTCAACATTAAAAATTCTCTTGCAGAACTTGCTAAAGTCACTTCATGCAAACAACTATTTGAAAACGGAAAGATATCATGTTGCGAAGTCAAATCAAGTATATTAGGTCACATGCTTTTGTCCAAAAGTGGAAAGAAGCTACGTATCCAATCCTGTAAAGCTCTGTCATGTTTTAGGAGTGTTGTAAAAAAAGTTGTACACTTTTCATGCTAAGTCAAGAACATTTAATGTATCTTGAAACGACTATTTTCCTTTCAAACCATACACGTAGAAGAGTAGAAGATTTCATTGAAGAATGAGACATTGTTGTTACCACTAACAATGCAAAAGATTATATTTATACAAAAACAAATCTTCATATTCTTGTATGTGTCAAAAGACACGATCCCTCTCTAAAAGACACAATCCCTCTCTACTGAGTATCTCTATGAAATTTGTGATCACTCTTTAGATATTGTTTATCTTTACCTCTACAATATGACTTTTTTTAGGAAAGCCAGTTTTATTTAGATTGTAATTTAATATTAATTTTTATTTAAGTTTATATTTGAAATTTTTTTTTTAAATTTTAAAAGAATAAAATAATAAAATAGTTAAAACACATATTTAAATATATAAAATAATTGGTGAATCTTTTTGAATAAAATATACCATGAATATCAAGACATAGGTAAATCCATTATCATTCCTAATGCTTAATTAGTAAATTTGATTGATAGAAATAAAAAAAATAATAATTGAGTAATAGAATAAATTTCAAAAGTATCATGGACTTAGTTTTAATAAGAAGAAATATCAATTAAAATTGAAAATAATATTTAAATTTTTTTGTTAGTAACATTTCACAAAATTCCATAAATTTAAAGAATAATTAATTTTTAATATAATTTCATACTTTCATATAACTATACTTTATTTGTTAATATTTATTTTACAAGAAAAAATAAAAATTACTAATATCAAATTAATATTCAATTAAAATTAACTTTGTTCTAGTTCAAAAAAAAAAAATCAGAGTGATTAAAAATTTAAAAATCAACAATGAATAAAAATATTTATTATTTTGATATATATATATATATATATATATATATATATATATATATAT
>Ga0099824_1009155_pt1 | contig 12305 bp, 7 predicted proteins | sample SiratrowhiteBW_FD_76837 | JGI IMG/M metagenome (GOLD analysis project Ga0099824, IMG submission 76837) | Root nodule microbial communities of legume samples collected from California, USA - Siratro white BW | ecosystem: Host-associated > Plants > Roots > Nodule | place: USA: California... | reverse complement strand
TATATATATATATATATATATATATATAATCTGATGAAATATTATAAATAGATAAATATTTCAAGGTATATATTATTAATTTTTAATACATATTATTATTTTATAAATAAATTTTTATTTAAGTATTAGAGTGTTTTCAGCATAATATATATACATTTTCTATCCAATTCTTAAGTGAAGGAAGTGATTCATTTCAAACTTGAACACATGGCCATTTTATTTCAAAAATAAAACATATCAATCCAAAAGAAAGAAATATTTATTAAAGAAAAAATGAAGGAAATAGAATCAACCAAAATCTAACGTAAATGAATGAAAATTGATGTTTATACATTAGAATAGTGTCAGTTGTGTAACGAGCGCTAAGTCATTGAAAGTAAGTTAAAATTAGTGTTAGTCTTGAGATGAAACACAAATAGCATCGAATTGACCAATGCTAAAATTGATACTGAAATAAAACTGATGCTACTGATACAATCGATAAAAATATTAAAAAATTATCGTTGTTACTTGACAAAAGCAGTTCCATTTAATATTGCGAAACAAATTTCAACACAGAATCATTCTCAATAAAGTAAGATATAAATAAATTTCAAAGATAAAATCAATTTCAACATATTCAGATATAAACCAATTTAAACATAAAATAAATTTCAAAGATAAAATCAAAACCAATTTCAAATAAAAACTAAAACAAATTTAAGAAAATACTTACCTTTTTACGATGTTTTAGAAACTCGGGATAGATAAGAAGCAAAAGAACCCCACTCACGCAAACCTACATTCACCATTCGTTAGTTCATTGTTATCGAAGGACCAAGGTAATCAATCTCAAATAAAAGCACAAAAAAGGCTAAGCACTTACCATCGTCCAAGTCATCCAAGCTAAAGATGAACCACAACTAACACGAACCACGTTGAAGATGAACCACTACGAAGAACCACTACCATCCAAGTCAAAGAACCACTATTATGAAAATGAAAGGTCATTTAGAATACCACCAACATGTAGAGGAGAAGTGACAGAGGAGAACAGAGTAAGAGTAGCGGGGGAGAATGAGGAGGAGCAATGACAGAAACCGAAACCGACACATCCAAAATCAATCGGTGGAAATGATTTTGTGAACCTAAAGGAAGATATTTTAAAGTTGGATTGGGGATTAGAAACAAAGACTAAAGGAATAGAGTTTGAAAGAAGCTCCGACGTAAAGAAGAAGAAGACGAACGCGGACGAAAATGAATTGAAAAAGTTCGACCCCCATTTATAACCACATGCATTGGCTAAGCCGACACTAGAAATGGTTGATATTTATGTCGACAATTCTAAAAACAACGATTTTAGTGTTAACAAGCCGATGCTAACAATCATAGATTTTAGTGCCCGCTAAGCCGACACAATGCATTAATTTATTATTTAAATCCAAACTCCTTAGTTTAATTCCAGTTAAATAATTTCATAAAATAAAATTAAAGAAAAAACGTCGGTATGATAGACTCTATTTGCGTCTTCTATTTAAATGATGCTATTTTTTGACAATTATTTTTGTTTTCTTGTAGTGATTCTTTTATTCTAAAAGTCAAATGTTGTTTTCTTATATTTTGACTCTACCATTATCACATTCAATAGTCTCACCATTACACCATATTTTTTCTTCCTTAAGTTTAAATAAATGATACCTTACTTTCCTCAACCACAATTTTCTTATTTTATTATTGTTTTATAGAAGTAATTTTACAATAACATTTGATAACATTTGATTTATGACCAAGGTGATCAAACAATTGACGAAAATACATGACAATGTTAAAAATATGATGGCACCTTGTTGTTATCAACAAAGGTAAGTAAAATTGGTAATAATCATGAGATAATTTAAATAACTAAATTGTGTCATTTAATAAGAAAATTATTTTTGTCATCGAAATCAAGTATAATAGATAACATCAATTTTGAAAGAATTTCTATGTCAGTTCAAGAAATCAACATTGAACTAATATAGTTGAAAGTCATTTCTTTAACAACTAATATGAAAAAATTGAATATCAAATGTTGATTGTTATTTAATTGATGTGGAAACACACATGCATGTGTGTACATACATACAAGCACTAAATATATACACGTAACACTTTCAAATACACACGTGCATGCACATATGCACAATATACACATGTATTTATGAATGAAAACATTCATCTTTTTCATATTTTACTATATATTTAATTTATTAAGACTTTACTACATAGAAATGAATAAGAGATGACAATAGAAAAAAAAATCATTCGTAAAGATGGAGTGATATGCCAATTTTTAACTAAATTACAAAGGAGATAGATGAGGAAGGATGAAGTGTGAGAGGAAAAGAAGAAGAGAGGTAAAATGATGGAAAGAAAAAAAGAAAGACGACAGAAAAAAAAATAAAAAAGAAAAAAATGATGAAAGACGCAATGATAATAAAAGAATAAAAGAAGAATTTGAAATAAAAAAAAAACAAATAAGATATATATATATATATATATATATTTATAAAAACAAGATAATAATTTTATGTTGATTTTTATATAATCGACATAGAATATCGCTTTCTACCTTTAATCTCTCTTATATTAATCTAATAAAAATAATATTTTATGTTAGTTATTAGAAAATCAAATGTAAAAAACTTGTTATATAATAACAAATTTTGCTAATGTATTTTCTTCCAGATCATTCAATAATAATCAGCTTAGAATATAAAATATCTTTCTATATTATTAATAATTCATCTTTCAGAATACTTTTCCTTTTATAATGAATAAAACAGGTCCGAAATTGATGAAGATAAAAATAGAATGGATAAAATAATGTTTAGAAAAAACAATACACTGGATGCGAAAGATGATGAAAATTTTGGATGAAAGAGCATGTTATTGGAAGATGGAGAATTTTTTCAAAGCCACCTAGTAGAATTTTAAATTCCTAGTTTTAATAAGAGACTAACATATCCAGATAATTCTTTATTAAACATCTTAACAAAGTATTTTATTGAACAATTTGAACATCTTCAATATGCTACTTAATCGAATGTTTTATAATTATGTTGGCTGTTAAAAAAGAAAAAAAAAAGCAAGATAATTATAACAAGAGTGACACTTAAGTAATGGTGTTTATTTTTAACATTCGAAATAAATTTTCATCCACGTGATGACTATTATTAATTTGCAATAATTTTACATATAAATCATTGCTACATTTTGAATTAGTTTTATCTTTTACTAAATACATAATTTATTACTGTTTATCTCAAATTTTCCTTAATTATTTATATTCTACTACCTCCCTCTTCTGTGTCTACCTTCTTCATCTTCCTTTGGTCTTATCTTTTTAACTTTTTAGCCCTTATAGAGCACTTTACTTTCTCGTCATCGTCTAGCATACGCGATCACAAAAGGGAGTTCTAGAGTTGTTGAAGTCTTCAAGATTTGAAGTGGGTCACCGATTTCTTTTGTGGAAGAAGCGACATAACAAAGATGAGGGTTTATACTTTTCCCTAAAACATTTCAAAAAATAAACATCACATGAAATTTTCAGTTAAATAACATGTCATCTATTAATGAATATTTGAAAACTATGTAAGATCTTGTCAATTTTGTTCTTAACAAAAAAAATCTTATTTAATATTGTTCAAAATGGTTTTTCAATATTATAATTGAATGAAAAAAATGTGGTTCTTTATTTAATGTTAAAATTGATCCTTAAACTTATAGTTTAAGAACGAAACTTAATCATATGAAATAACTGTTACAACTTTACATCTTTAGAGGCTAAATTAATGTTTTATTATTTTAACTATTAAATTAATTGCGCGTTGGTCATTTACCTCTTAAATCTATTTAGTTACAAATTTTCGAGAAATATTTTACAAATTTAAAAAAATGTTAGATATATGAAGCATGAAATGTATACTTCTCTAAAACCTTGAAAATGATACACGACTTTTTCTAAGGCTATTTACATGTTAAATGCAAAAAACCTAATTTAGAGCTCATTATAAAGGAACAAAAAGAATCAACAAAGTTTGAAAAAAAAAGCTATGGTCTTCTTGACCTTGGCCAGCTTCAAATTATTTATTTGACCATCTGTTTGATTATTGTGGGAATCTTTAGAAGGTTTTCAAACAAGAAAGAAGAAAGCAAGTGGCAAAATCAAAGGCACTAGATGAAGATGTCAAATACTATTTCGTATTTCGAGGATTGTTTGGTCCATGTTATTTGAGTAATGCTTACTTTTGTATTTGATAATTGTGATAGGGTTTATTTCTGAAAAAAATATTTCCATGAATTAAAAAAATTAACCCATCATTCACATCAATCTAATTATATTATTTATTTGGGTTAATTTTAAATTTAATTAGATTTAACTTAATTTTAAAACTGGAACTACATAAATTTATACTATATAACTGATACTTATGGTCTACTCCCTCTTATAAAAATTCGAGAAGTGAAGAAAATTAATTTTATGAATTAACTTTTTGTTATTATTTATATATATATATATATATATATATATATATATATTTAAGGGTAATTTAAAAAAGGTTTTAATTGTAGAAAAAAGTAAATATTATTAACTTGAATTTTTTACTAATTTCATAAATTTAAAGATAAGTAATATATTTTAAGATTTTTTTTTTAAATTTTAAAGTACACACAATAATTGCGAACTTGATAGGGTTATTTTCTTTTCAGAAAGAGACAAAAGGGATAGTAACTGTAATGAAGGTGACACAAAATAAAGTTTATTTATTTATCTATCTGATATCAAATCGTGTTATAAAAAAATTATTATTAAAATCTTACGCGAAAAGAATTTGTGGGGATGCATCTATGGATATCATACTCGTTTACTTGTGCTGATGAAAAGGTTATGATTTGCTTAATGCAACGATCTTTCAAATTCCATATAATGTGTTCACTTCAACAGGTTTCGAGGCGTTGATGGAGCCAGAAAAGGTTGGGTTCTCAATCATTACTTGTACATATATCATATTTTCTTTTTTCAAAACTTAACCCCTAAGATTTGGCAATGCCTTAGCTTTTTGTCCCATCCTCTCTTGTTTCAAGCGCCCAAGGCTTTCGGGTTTCACTTTATAATACTATGTTTATAACGGAATTCATAAAAACATAATCATATTTTTCTTTCCACCCGGAGGCTTTGGTAGGAATTTTGAATTGAAAATTAAAAATTAATTTAGACTATTTAGTATATTAAAAAAATTATGGTATACATTTAAAGTTAACAACCATACGTGAATATATCTTTAAGATTGTTTTTATAATTTGATTAAATTTTACTTATTATTTCCTCGTAAATACGTGGGTTAGTCAAAGTCGCATATATTTTATTAGACATTGAGTATGCACTGGTATTGGGTTTCGGGTCAAGACTCCCATTATACGAGCAACATTTGTTCATTTCGTAGTTGTAAGTTTTCATTAAAATTTGAAAATTACCTTTTCGTTACATTCTGTTCCATGGCGATAGAATATGTCCTAGATATCAAACTATTGAATAAAGAGGTTATTCAACTACATACTTAATCAAGAGTTTAATAAAGATGGGGTTCGATTGATTTTTTAATAAAATATTTGGATCTAATGTCAACTTTAAAGAAGATAATTGTAAAGATGTTGGAACATAAATATTGCAAGACTTTTAATTATAAAAATTATAAAGTAGTGTAAATTTTATTTTGGATCTTGTATTTTAGATTAAGGTAGTTCATGATTTTTAATTTTAGACCAAGGTAATATGGGGTTTTATATTTTGGATCTTGTATTTTGGACCAAAGGTTGTAGAAAATAAAATCCTAACACTAGGAAAGGGAAGTTTGTACCTAGGTCAAAATCCTAACCTGTCATGCAAGTTAGGGTTAGGTGGTGTCATGCAAGCTAGGGTTAGGTGGCGTCACATGCCTTCCATGGTTCCTTGTCGCACGTATAATATTGTCAGGGTAAGAGATGAATAGAATGATATTTGCCTTATGTATTCCTCAAAGATTTCAATATTACTTTTCTTGACCAAATGCTTCTTGTTTATTTGTTTGACAAAATTAATGTGATTTAGAGTAAAATTTAATAAAAACTCAAGTAACAAATTATGTATAAAAGAATAAATTATTTATAAAAGCATGAGATTTAGAAGGTTAGAAGCTTCGACGGAATTAATTTCATTATGAAAACAATTCCAAAAATTTCATATAATTCAACTCTAACGAATTCCCCAAAACTTAGAACTTTGTTTGTCCTCAACAAAGGTAACTTGGCTAACATGAACAATTACTCAATATTGATAAAATAATTTAGAACAAATTCCCTAATCACCTCAGGAATCAATTAAGTTTGTTTCTTTTGAAATCAACTTATGAATGAAGTTATACCTCATCAAATCTCAAATATGGTACTTAAATGTAAATGTAATAAAAAATGCACACAACTTTCTAACACTGATGACAATTTATTATTAGTGAACAACCAAAAGTATTATTCCTCATTGAAGTAAGTGTTTCACTCAAGTATTCTAGTGTCTCAGGATATGATTTTTCTCTCTCTTACCAATAATTCCACACAATTTAACTTTGCTTTTCATTTCAAGAGCCAAAAAAATTTAAAACATGCAACATCACAAGGACTTTTATTGGGTTGTAATGTGGCTGGGCTAACACAAGAAAATTGACTTTTCTAAATAACTCTGAAGCTCAAAATCTCACTTGTGTATACTTTTAATACCAAAAGTTGCCACATAATATGCCACAATAATGCATTTTCATTCACAATAACACAAAAGAGTAACTACAACTTAAACTTCACAAGAACAACCTAATCCATTTACAAATCTCAATGAAAACGCATACTCAACTATCATAAAAGATTAATGAATTAGTCTAAGTCATTCATTAGTGCATTATAATTTTTAGCTAACCAAGTGCCTAATTATTTATAAAAACTAAAAAAAAGAAAAAAATAACAAAATAGAAAAATAACAATAAACCAAAAAATAAAAACTCCCTCTAAATCTTCCAAATATTTGAAAAATTTTCTCCTTTTCTTCAACATCATCATCCATTTGCCTATCCCCTTCCTCCAAATTGGTCATAGTCCCTAGGCAAAATAATTTTTAGTAACAAAGACTAAGAATAAAGTTGTAAAGATTGACGCTTGTACTGGGTGTAAGTAGTTGGTGCCAGGTGCAGGTAGTGTGGCATCGGGCGTGAGAACTCCCGAGAGTAATGTCCTTGAAATGAGCTAGTCTCAACTCACTTGCGCTCAACTTGGCTTTCACCCTAAAAATCTCTCTAACATGTTTTGGCTAATTAAGAGCATTTTAGACCACCAAAATCCTACACAAAACAATGAAAATAAAAACAAAAAGACAAACCAATAAACTGATAAAACAAACTCTGGGTTGCCTCCCATAAAGCTCTTGTTTAATGTCTCGAGCTTGATGGATAATTTGCTCAAGGTGGATGCACCTTAGGTCATAATATTCTCCTAGGAACAATTTTGGTTTTCTAAAATATGGGGGCTTTCAATCTCCACAACTCCATCATCTTTAACTTATTTGGCAACACATAAACTAAGTCCTTTTGAAAACAATTTCCTCTAAGACATCTCAATTTTGAACTACCAAATATGATTGGTAAGCTTCCTTCAATCCTGAATCAGTGTGCTTCTTGACCTTCTCTACTCTAAATAGCGTTGCTAAATTATAATCATCAAGTTCCTTAGGATCTTGCTTTAATGGAGTAAAATATCCAAAAACTTTCTTTAGCCTAGTTGATGTGCTCACCTTCTTCTATACTACTAAAGAAGCTTCTTGTTTCAAAAGCATAGGATAAGGAATCTTTTTCACAAATGGGTCTTTAATCTCCTCTTTCTCTTTCTTATTTTCTTATTTTTCTATATTATTTATTTATTTTTCTCCTCTTTATTTTTTCCCTCCTCTACCATAGTCTCCTTACTCAATTTTTTCTCTATACTTCCTTCTTGACCCAGCTTTCTCTCATCGGCATTGTTTTTCTCTCTATCACTCAAACCAACATTTCTTCCACTTTTATTGATAATTGCTTTACACTTCTCCTTGGGATTGACTTGGGTATTTGCAGAGAATGATCCCTCCTGATAGCCTCCCATTTCTTTTTCCAGTATGAACCTCTGTCGCGACCACGATCACGACGGGTATAACGATCCGAAAGAGAAATTAAAAAATAATGAAAAGAAAGAGATGGAGTCGCCACCATAGTTTATTATGGAAAACTATAGAAAACCAAGAAAAGAATAAGGAAAGGTCTGCGAACTAGAGATGAGCTCGGGAGTCGATTATGCGTGGAGAATATATTAGCACCCCATAGCACCTGTCCTAAGACAATACCTTTTTAAAAATGAGCAAACTCAAATATGGTTTTTAAAAATGTTTATTTTTCCCAAAAAATTTAAATAAAATGCAATTAAAAATAAAATAATAATTTTTAATTAAAGGACCCCGGATTAACCTTGCTCTCACGTATCAACATCCTTAATGGGTAAAGAATCAGGGAATACATAATTCTAAATGATAGATGAGTTGTTTTGAGAATTTAATATTTTTTTGTTTCGAAATTGTATTTTTTATATTTTTAGAAATTCATTTTAATATGGATATCGTAGACGCATTCGGCCTTTTGATAATCCAAACAAATTAAAACTTATCGAATTAAATCCCATGACGCGAACGACCTTTAGGAATTCAAATCAAAAATTGTTATTTCAAAAAAGAATCCCGCATGACGCGAACGGTCATTTGGAATTTTAATTAAAAATTTATTCAAACTAAAATCCGCATGACGCATATGGCCATTTAAATATTTAGTTGATTTTTTTTAAGATGTTACTTTTATTTAAAATAAATATAATGGTGAGATGATTTATGATTTATGAAGCTAAAATAAAAGTTTAAAATAATATAGATGATTTATGATTTATAAAGCTAAAATAAAAGTTTAAAATAATATAGATGATTTATGATTTATAAAGCTAAAATAAAAGTATAAAATAAAATAAAATAAAAAAATATAAGTTAATCTAAACTTTTTTTTTTCACTAAATGGGCTCAATCTCACACTAAGACTATATTTAATAGGAAACAAGCATATTTTCTCTTTCCTCAATTTTTATTTCAATTCAATCCTTATTATTTAGGTGCTGGAATCTAAACAAATGGGTAAACCCAACACCATGGCTACGTTGCTCCCAATCCATTCCCTCTTTCTCAATTTAATACCAAATTTAATCAATTGATTTCTCTCTCCAATTCAAATCCCAATTTAAAACAATCTACATTACCACTATAATTCCAATTCTTCTCTCTAATTCAATTCTTTTTATTCTTCCAACTCTGCATTGCACTTTCAATTTATCTTTGGAATTCAAATTTTTTATCCTTTCAACTCCACGTTGCCACTCCTTCTCTCTCCAATTCCATTTTCTTTTACTTTTCTAAGTTCACACATTAACGTCAATCTTTTGTTTATTTATTTTTAAACATTTTATTTCTATTTTAGCTTTCACAAAACAGTACAGCTGCCTGTTTATTAGCTCCTCTCTCTATTTGCTAATCATTCATATTTTTTATTAATTATATAGGTATAAACTAAGTTAATGAATTAAACCTACTTTACGTTCATTCACCTCCTTAATTTCACTTCCAATTCAATTGTCTTTACCTTTTTTATTTCAATCATCATTTTTTTATCAAACAATTAAAAAAAACTGCACTACTACACCTATTAAGAAAAACATAAAAAAAAACAACTAAGCCCAAGCTAATAACTTAATAACGTACTCCAATCCAATACTTAAAACAACAGTGCACACAATATTTATTTAATAAAAAAAACTAAACCTGTATACATCAACATATAAATGTAATAAACATAAACAACAAGAATATCAAATTCAAAATCAAAACAAATAAAAACAGAATGTAGTAGAGAAAAACATACCTGACTGCAAATCCTTAGCCACATTTTCCAGCAAGTTTTGAAGCATAGATATAGCATATGGATACATAACAATTTATTTAACCAAAACTAAATTTCTACATTAACAACATGCAGACAACACATTTATTGTAGATCTTCAGTTATACTTCCAGTAAGCTCTTCAGTGAGTTTTTTCTTTCATGGATTCAATATAGGAATTGGCTCATTGGAGACAACATTCAAACAATTTCAGTGCATCACAATAATTTAAATAATTTAACACTCTCGCAGATTCAAAATAGAGAACATCAAAGAAGAAAATCTAATTCACAGTGAACAGTACAGTTTAATGGAGAAGATGATGAACAGTGCTATATGAATTTTTAATGATGTATATGCTTAAACAGGACATATGATGCTTGGATGCTTACTTGTTGAAGCGCCGATCACTCTCCTAAGATTCGTTCTTCAATTAGATCACTCTTCTTCAACAACGAGCAGCAAACAGTGTTATCAACATGCAATGTTCTTCTTCTTCAATGTTTCATAAGCAGCAAGGCAGCATTTCAAGCTTCTCTCAACTAACTTCCCTCTCAACTTTGTGTCTCCTCTCACTTATATCTTTTCTCTGCGAAGGAGTGGGTCTTATATAGGCAGCACAAAGAACGTAGACCCATTCGACGTTTCATTTCAATGCTCCGTGTATTAGTGGAATCGTTGCAACAAATTAGAAGAGGAGCGTGTAAGCACCTCTGCATACAATGATTGTACAAATCCTCTCCATTCATGTGTTGACACGTGGCTACATAAATTTCTCTTTTTCTCTTCTCTTCTCCTCTCATTTTTTCTTTTTCTCATGCACCGCTCTCTTTCTCTTATATATCACTATATATTTTTTTTATTTTTTTGTTATTATATATATTTTTTCTATATATTTTTATTATTTATATTTCTTTTATTTCACTTATTTTTATTTCCTATTTTTCTTTTTTTTTCTAAAATTCTTATTACCAATTAATTAATTTTTTTCGATTTTATTCATATTTTTTAATTTTAATCTTAATTACTTTTAATTATTTTTTAATAAAATGAAAATAAATAAAATAAATTTTTCATTTTCATCCGGACCAAATCAGGTGTTGACAACCTCCAAATTCTTAATATATGCTTCTATATTCTTCTGATTCTGAAAAGAGAATTGCACGAATTGTTGAAAGGTATCTTTCCACTTGTTGACTCTTTCATACAATGGTGGATACTGTTAACGTCCTTGGTTCCAAAAATAATTCACTTCTTTAATCTGAGAACCACTAGGCATTTAACAGTAACCATTGGGGTGATTGCCTACACAAAATTCAAACCTAAGAATTTGTTGAGTTGGAACTGATGCAACTTGCATGACTCGTATCTATTGAGGTAACTTGGCCATCTGTTGGTTGAGAACCTCAACTTGCTGGGACAAGAGCTTTGATTGGGCTAAAAGAGCATATTGAGAATTTAACTTTAACACTCCTCTCTCCTGTGCATGTGTCCTCCCATACTAACTTCTCAAATTGGTAGAAGCTACAAACTCAATAATTGTAATTGCTTCCTCTGCAGTTTTGAACAAAATTGAGCCACCAAAAGAAGCATCCAAAAGCATCTTTCTTTGCGGTTGAAGCCCGTTGCAAAAAGATATGCACTTGCATCTCCACTTCAAAACTGTGGTTGGGACACTTTCTCAACAAAGCCTTGAATCTCTCCTAGGCTTCACTCAATGGTTCGTCAACACCTTGCACAAAAGTAGCTATGGCTGCCTTCACCTTTGTATTATTGGATGGTAGGAAGTAACGGGCTAAAAACTTAGTCTCTACATCTTTCCAACAGGTTAGACTTTGGTTAGGGTGTGATTAAAGTCAAACCTTAGCCTTTCCAGTCAGAGAGAATGAAAAAATTTCAAGAACAATGTCTCCTCATCAGTTCCCGTGATTCCAACTGAACCACACAACTCATAAAATGTGGACAAATAGTATGTGGATCTTCATGATCCAAATTGGAAAATTAATGCGAGTTGATAAACTATAAGAGAGCAGGCTTCATCTCAACAATCTTCTTATTTATGGTGGGCCTCACAATGTTTGTGAAGTCTCTAGGACTCATGTATGTTATTGAGTCCCCTATTGTTCTTCTGCAATTTTGCGTAACCAAATATTTATAGTAAAAGAGAAAGTGATTTCTACTTCATTGGATCTCATGTCTCAATTAAGAGGAGTCATGGAAAGAACAGGTTCAAAATCGCGATCAATTCCTTTTTCAAATCCTGCG
>Ga0099824_1009154_pt1 | contig 12307 bp, 5 predicted proteins | sample SiratrowhiteBW_FD_76837 | JGI IMG/M metagenome (GOLD analysis project Ga0099824, IMG submission 76837) | Root nodule microbial communities of legume samples collected from California, USA - Siratro white BW | ecosystem: Host-associated > Plants > Roots > Nodule | place: USA: California... | reverse complement strand
ATTATTATTATCATTATGTTATTTTATTTTAATTTAAAATAAATTTGTATGTCTTAATTTTTTTATTACAGTTTTGTTAATTATTATTATTAATTTTTTTGTTAATTGTTAAAGTAACAAACAGTGCTAAATAATTAAAAATTTATTTGTTAATTATTATTATATAATGATTATTATTTTTTTATTAATTGTTAAACCTAACAATAATAATATTAAATAATTAAAAAATGATTACAGAGAGAGAAATAATTTTAGTTAATGTCATTAGTTGAGGTCGTCACTTTTATTTTGATCATTTTGAAATTATCTCTATCTAGTTGGCAAAATTTGTCCATTTTGGTAAATAAATTTTTCTATCCATTTTAAAAATTAAAATTAAAAAGTACACCAAAATGAGAATTTTTTTTTTATTTTTCTTAGTAATCACAAGTGAATTGTTCACTTTATTAACTGTTTTTTTAGTGTGATTAGTGTGATATTAATAATCACAAGTGAATTGTTCACTTTATTGACAAAGTCACTTGACCCAAGCATTTTATTCATCCCTAACCACATGACATGGGAATCAAAATAGCACAAATTTGTATAATATATTGAAAATACTGTATTTCTTTTATAATTAATCGCTTTAAGGATATGAAGAAGGAAGTAGGTATTCCAACCTCTTAACTTGATAAAAAAAAAAAAGTTCTAATATGTGACACACAATAAGGTATACGCTAACAATGTAAGAATAAAAAATATTTTATTTCGAAAAAACAAAATCATGATCATGAAACTTTCTTAGATTAATCACACATGTATTACATATATATATTATGTGTAGGTATGTATATATTATGGACTGAAATGTTTTTTTATTAAATATGAGAAGACACTACTCGAACATGACGTATTATGGATTGAGATTTTTCCAATGAAATGTGGACTCAATTTTATTCGGTCATATACAAATTTTATATTATGGTGTTGATATTTTGACACTGCATATAGTAAAATACAACCACTTGACACTAAAATAAATTATTATTTTATTATTATGTAATATTTTATTCGATAAAAGGAGTGTCAAATGATTGTATTTCATGAACAGTGATGTCAAAATATAATTTTTCCTTTATATTATTATTTTTTCCTAAACATAGTCACTTGATGTTTCTGACAATCATAATGTAAGAAAATCACTAGAAGTCAAATTAATTACATTAAAACCACTTTTTTAACTAACATAAGGAAACTAAAAAGAATGGTACATTTTTATTCTACTTTTAAAAAAAGTTCTGACATTTGAAAACTGATTTTGACATTAGAGTGTCTTTTCTAGGTACTTATTCTCTAGTATACCGAAAACGATATTGAAGACCAACAACAATTGTGTGGAGATCAAGCTATGGGTCTTTTATGGCTTGTGTAAGAAATATATATATATATATATATATATATATATATATATAAACAAAAATAAATAAAAACTATTATAAAAGATAAATCATAACATATACAAAGATGTTTTATTTTTAAATTTTCTCAATAATTTATAAAAAAGTATTGTTATATTTAATCATTTTTTTTTATAAAAGATTGATATAAAATCACATTATTAGAAATGAGATAAAACATAACTTTATAATTATTTAAAAAATTACAAAAGTCCGCAAGACTATATTTGTTCATGACAAATTCATGTTGAATAAAGAGGGGAAGCAAATCCTACCAAGTAAAATAAAGAGGGGAACAACATTATGTCTCTTAAAAAAACGTAATTTGCTAGACAATTAGTATAAGAATTTTCTTAATGGAAAATAAGAGAAGCGAAAAATCATATTATAATGAAAAAACAAGACAGCCAAAGAAATGCTTTAACCCAGATGATCACAATTCTTGAAGACAATAATGGCCAGGATTTTTGTTGATACGGCTTGAGTGAATACCCAAGCAGAGAAGTCTCTAAGAAAATTTTTAAAGTATTAAAAGTTCTCCTAATGTAAGAAAATGGAACTTGGATGTTGGTCTAAGGATAATTGTATGGAAAAATATCATTCGAATCAATCTCTGTACTACAGGCTTGAGCATGAGTCTAGTCAATGCTCGAAGATATCATTGTTGAGGTATATATTGTCTTCATGAAATAATATTATATATACATTATTATATACTGGGAATAATTCTACTATTAGAAGTTGGTTTGAACTCACAAACCATAACCAGTCGAGTACACTATGTGGTTCATGGATGGAGTCCACTAAACTTGTTAATCAAAATAATTAGTATAAATCCACATTACTAATAAGATTTATCATTAAGAGCCTAATGAATAGTAATTCAACCTAATACCATTTCTGTAAATATAGAAATGTTCTCACATGTATGACTACTATCCTCATTACTATTTACTTATACCCATAGTAATTTGATCATCAAAGTATTTTTGTAGCTACCATCCCCTAGACTGAGTTCAAGAAGACAATTCATCCAGAGGAGTTTTCCAAGTTAGATCAAGAAGATAACCCTGAACACTCAAAGTCGGTTCCACATCTACAATTCCCCATGTACAACCTATTATTTCTACCCAGAACATTTTGGCGTCCACCATGGGACACTACTATCTTGAAGCAAAATGGAAATTACACACAAAGCAACCAGTAACGAACGATCTTCACGTACCATGCTAGAGAATCATAGTGATACCACAACCATGTTGATGGAGATGAGACATGAGTTAGAAGATCTTAAGAGAAAGAATGTTGAAGAAGTTGAAAATTTAAAACAAGAAAATTTAAAATCGAAACGAAAGTTAGTTGAAAGTGTTAAGAATCTCACAAGATTCAGTATTTGATGAAGTCAAGCAATTGGACAAAGGCAAAACAAAACATGGAAGTTGAAGATGAAGACTTAGGCTTTGTCTTAGTGGGTGTGAGTGAGTGTGATTGAAGGTGAAGGTAAACTTATGTAGAACTAAGAAGAAAATCCTTGGCACAGTTAAAACATACTTAAAAACAAGTAATAAAACTAAGCAAAAGCCTTTGAGAAAATCATTTTTCAAAATTCAGTTTGGGTATTTTGTGCTCTATTACATAACTGTGTTAACTATTTTCTAAAAAACAGTTTGGGTATTTTGTGTTTTAAATACCTGGGCTTTCAAAGCGTGAAAAAGGCATATACAGAGAAGAGATTTACGAATAAGTGTGACAATAATTTTGTGGAAAACAAAGTTGCTTGGTTTTACAAAAGTTTAAAGAAGTGTTCTTGAAGAATTGAAAGTCTTCAAAATCTTTATTGTGCCATTGGAGTTCTTAAAGGCCTGCGTAAACTCTTCTTCACTGGAAAATTAGGGGATTTCTACAACTCAATTCTTGAACATGTGTGATTCAAGTATTGCGTTTTTGGTTTGTATAATTGTAATCTTTGATTCAATTGGGTATTGGTGATGATATAGGGCTTAACATTATTGTAATCTGGATAATTGGGGTTGTAGGGTTCTAGCTTAAGTATTCAGGGGTGTTTTTAAATCTTGCAGGGTGCAAGAAGTGTTCTTGATTGTAATTGTGTACAATTGAGTGTTGTTAGTGGAATTTTTCTTGCTAGGATTGCAAGAAAGACTGAATGTAGCCCTTAAGGAAGGATGAACCAATATAATTGCTCTGTGTGTTCTTCTCTCACTCTTCTTTTCGCATTTGATTCTGCATTGTGCCATTTATCTTGATTCTGTGCTGCTGTATTTGAATTTGTAAGGATATCTGTTTTGTACGTTTAGATCACAGTGTGCTTGTTATTTCTTCAAAGTGGTTTTATAAAGTGTCAATACCTGATTTCGTCCGGATAAAAATATACCGATAAAATTTTTATTAATAAATGATTTATTCATAATTTTGTAGATTTAAAAAAAAAAGATTAATTAAATTAATTAAATCAAATGGATTAAAACTTCTTGTTAAGAAGAAAATGTTTTTAATAAGAGAAAAGAAAAGAAATGACTAATTAGAATTAATTAAAATTGAAAAAAGTGAGTGGTTAAAATAAAATTCGCATAATTTTTTAAAATAAGGTTGAAATTCAAATTCAAAAAAGAAAAAAAAAATGAATGAGAAAATTAAAATTGCTTGCCACGTAGCAAGCTAGAAGTGGAGAGTTTTTAAATTTTAGTGGCCACGTGACAAGCTAGGGGTGGAGAGTTTTTAAATTTTAGTGGCCACGTGGCAGGCTAGGAGTAGAGAGTATTTGGTGAGTGGAAAGTGAAAAAAAATTGGTTAGAGGAGAGAGAAAAAGAGGTTAAAATTGGTGGGAAAAGGGGCATCAAGAGGAGATGGAAAGGGATACAAAGTGTGGAATTGAATTGAGAGGGTTTTTCGGGGGAGGCAAAGGCTTTTCGGAAAGAAGTTGAAAAGCAAGAAGGAGAAAAAAAGAGAGAGACCAAATTACATAGTGCAAGATAGAAGTGGTGGGAGAGGTTTTTCATTCGAAAATTTCATCTCTAAAGCTTCCTAAGAGTAGAAAGAAAGGTCTAGAGTGGACGGAGAAAAGAAATAGGCAGAGAAAACGTCAATTCGAAGCTCGCCGGAATCTGCAAAACCTCTCACCGGAGCACCGCCAACCGCCACCATTCTTCCTCCTCTTTGCTTCAAGAGGTAAGTCTCTTCATCCTCATTCCGTTTCTGCATATTTCATAAGCTGAAAGTGCCTAAATAGCTGTAGTTTTGTTGATCGGAGTTGCGTTGGTTATCTTCTTCAATGGAGTTACACCGGCGATCTTTTCTTTCATTGATTTCTCTCTGTATATTGCACGTAATAACTTGATTTCAATTGCATTAGAACGAGGAAGTGATGGTGAATAAACAGTGACTTTCGAACCGGCTGTTCAAGGTCGCCGAAATCTCGCCAGAAAATATACTCCGACGAGATCGTGTTTGCTGTTTTAATGTGTTTTGTTGTGTAATATTGTGTAATTTTGCTTTCTGCACCTATTAGGAACATGTATGAGCAAAAATAATGAGTTTAGAAATATGAAAATTGAAAAAAACAGTGAGACTATGATTTGTGTTTGATATATGAGAGGAAAAGGTTGGTGCATGTGATTGTTTCTGTGTAAATGTGGTTCAATGTTGTAGGTTAGGTTATGTTGAGTTGAATTGTATCATAATTGAGTTATTACAGTAAGTGAATATGCATGAAATTAGATTTGAAAAACTGTAATTCATTCAGATATTTTGTCAAGTACTTGGTCTGCTCAATTTTATCCAGTGGACTCACTTTGGAGTAAATTAGAGAACAATCGGTGAACCTGTGAGATTGTTGGAGAAGTGCGTTGGAAAGAGCTTCTGGAGCTCTTTTCCATTATATATTACATAACCATTTATGATAACCATAGGTGCTCCAAATCTAGCCCCGAAATTCGGATTTCACCATTAATCTTATTTCCTGACACATAAAATAACATAAGTGGAGCATGGGCACTAGTTTGAGGCTTTCGTTCTCAAAATCCTTGAATCTTTAGAGGCCTTGTGTGGGTGCGTTGGAAAGAGATCTTGGAGCTCTTTACAATTATATATGGAAAGTACATTTATGAATCTATTTGCACCTTCAAAATCGACCCCAAAAATTGGGTCTCAAAACTGGTTTCTGGAAATTCCAAAAACTAAGTGTTGGCTGGGTTCAAAGTTGGTCACTGGCCAACTTTCGAGGGTTTTTTTCTCTCAATCCTTGAATCTTCATGAAGTTTGCGAGTAGGCATTGGAAAGATTTCTTGGAGCTCTTTCCAATGGTATATCACAAGTGCATTTATGAAAACATATGAACTCCCAAATTTGACCCCGAAAATGGGATCCCAACACTGAATTCTGGAAATGCCAGAAACTAAGTGTTGGCTGAGTTCAAATTTGGTCACTGGACCAACTTTCGAGGATTTGTTCTTTCAATCCTTGAACCTTCATGATCTGTGTAGGTATGCGTTGGAAATATCTATTCAGGCTCTTTACAACAGTATATAGAAAGGTCATTTATGAAGCCACTGACACCTTCAAAATTGAGCCCGAAAATGGGGTCCCAGCACTAAATTCTGGAGACTAAGTGTTGGATGCGGAAGTTGGTCACTGGACCAACTTCATGGGGTTCTTTCTCCTAATCCTTTAACTTATAGGGTTTGTGTAAGTAACCATTGGAAAGATCTCATTATGCTCTTCAAATCCATATATAGCTTGCTCATTCACATAGCCATTTAACTACTCAAAATTTGATCCAAAGTTGCTTGTTCACCATTTTTTACAGCCCAACCATAAAAATTCTAAGTCTCCAAAATCCTTGGTTTTGCTTCTTGATGCAATTTTTAGTCACATGAACCTCCTAGTGGCACGAACGCTGCCCAAAGGATGCGTTTAATCTTGCTCAGAACTTGCATTTAGAGTAAATCAACATCAACATCAGTTAATCCACTAAAGTAATAAATCTTGACACCCACGCGGCTTCTTTAGGGTTCATCTGCAGTGGTTAAGACTAAACCTCTCTCTCTCATAAAACTTTGGCTTGTTTAAGCTCTCAGTGTAGGGAAAAGCACGTACACTGCTACCTCTTTAGACACTGAGAACTTTAGCGAGTCAGAGTAACATTACCTGAGCCTTAACCCCATGCAAGTCACGTTCGCTGGCACTATGTGTGGAACATTGGCACGTTCACTGCCCTCCTTTTGATTATCCCTCTCTTCTCATTCTCACTAAAATTAAAAAATGACTAAAATACCCCTCAGTCTTAAAAAATAGAAAAAATAGAAAATTATTAAAAAAAATCATAAAATCAATTTCAAAATTACCCAATCACATATTTAGAGCTACGTATTCCTTGATTCTTCACCCATTAAGGATGTTGATATGTAGAAGCAAGGTCAATCCTTGTCGGGTTCTTTAATTTAAAAATTATTATTTTGTTTTTAATTGCATTTTAATTATATTTTTTGGGAAAAATAAACATTTTATAAACCACATTTGATTTTGCTCATTTGTTTAAAGGTATTGTCCTAGGACAAGCGCTGTAAGGTGCTAATACCTTCCCCACGCGTAACCGACTCCCGAGCTCATCCCTAGTTCGCAGACTTTTCCTTATTCTTTTCTTGGTTTTCCATAGTTTTTCATAATAAACTATGGTGGAGACTCCATCTCTTTCTTTATTATTTTTTTAATTTCTCTTTCGGATCGTTATACCCGTAGTGATCGTGGTCGTGACATAAAGTTTTCCTCTAACTGGAAACTTATTTTGATCAAAGCTTTTATTTCAATTCTGGTTTTTAGAATTTTATCAAACTGTTTTTGTCAAAACTGCACCAGTAGTTCTGTTGTTCACAAATCTATTCCTCTGTTTTACATAACATTTCATTTTTAGACATAACCTTTGCCAAATTTATATGTGATTCCTTCTGTGCAATATCTCTACCAATTTTTTTTTAAACTAGTTATTTTTAAAAATTGGTTTCATCATTTAACTCTAAGTACTTTTATACATAATTGTATAGCGTTTCTTGGTTGCCATATATAGAGGTTATATTTCCTTTGATCTTGCAATTGAATTTGGTTTCTCTGTATATTTTATTCTGATTTTTCCTATCAATTGTTTGTTGTTATCATAATTGTGCTTGTTGTAATACCAAAGATCAAACAAACTGCAGATTAGATCACTGGGTTTTCTGTGAGGTTTGAATTGAATTGTAGCCTTGCCTTGATTCATCAATAAACTCTTGTTTTACATTTTCTATTCAATTAAATTGTGTATCAAATTACGTCTAACTATAGTGTGTTTCTGCAGTGCTTATACCAGAACATCATTGCTGTAAAGTTTGATTTTCTTATTACTGTCAGTTTTTAAGTTGCTTTATTCGTGCTTGAAACTGATTGATTTTCTACGCTGCACCTAGTATCATTGACTCTGGGGATTCTTGAAAACTTTCATTCAGCCTAAAACATTTTCTTTGCTTTCTAAAATAATTCTTTTTTTAAAATTCAATTCACCCTCCCTCTTAAACTCAACCTAAAAGTATTTTCAAAAAGAGAAATGAATTTTACTCCACTTGAGATGGAAGACACAAATATCTCAATAAGACCCACTCCCTCTAAACATACTATTGGAAGTCAACGTTTAACCCTCAGTCAACACATTGTTATTATTATTTTTTTCCTCTAATGTAAGAAGACATCATTTTACAAATACAAAATGGAAGTCCTCCTCCTACCGAATTGGTGAAACCTAATATTTGATATGTATGACAAAACCACAGATCCAGATAAACATCTAAATGTATATACAACACAAGTTGGTCTTTTCACCTTAGATGATGCTATTTTGTGTCGAGTATTCCCCACATCCTTAAAAGACACTGCATTGAGCTAATTTACTTAGTTACCTCTTTTCTTAGTTGACAATTTCCAAACTCTGACCTCCATGTTTGGAGCACAATTTGTCATGAGTCAACCTCACCATTTGACCCCTCTCGCCTTAATTAATGTTAGCAGGAGAAGAGTGAATCACTCTGTGCTTTCATAGAGAGATTTGGGAAAATGACTATAAAGATAAAAAAAATCTAAGTCCTAAAGTCACCTTGCACCACCTGGTCACAACCTTGAAGCCAAACCCTTTCTTAGATAGCTTATGCAAAACACCTACTACTAGTTTAGACGAGTTGAGAAGAAGAGCTACTAAGTTTATGAAGTTGAAAGAGTTGAAGGAATTCATAACCTAACCAGGATAACTGAGCTAACAATAATCGGTTTCATCGTCCTAACACCAAACACTAGTAGAAAAAACATATTCCACGGCAGGAATATCATCGCGGGTAAAAGGAAACTGCAATTAAAAATAACGCGGTGGTATTTTTGAAATTAAGCGCAACGATACGATCGCGGTTGGAGTGAGAACCGCGATAATTAAAAATTACAGGGAGATATAAACGCGGTTGTTTAAACAACCGCCCTTGTATCTACAAAATAATTTTTAAATGATTTTGCAGGAAGATACAAGGGCGGTTGTTTAAACAACCGCCCTTGTATATCCCCTGTTTTAGGGTTTTGCGCGTTAACTCTTTCCTTCCTCTCTTGCTTTCGTCTTTCTCTCTTTCCCTCTTTCTCTCAAGGAGTGGCATTAGGGTCGTGCAGTGTCATTCCACCTAAGGTCTCTTCTTCTTCTTCTTCTTCTTCTTCTTCTTCTTCTTCTTCTTCCACCGCCAACCCCACCACCGCATATCTTCCTCTTTTGCTTTCTCTCGCAAAGCCACGTTTCAGGTCATCACTCATCTTCTTCCTTCTACTGCTTTTACGAACTATATAATTTCTTATTTAGTTTTAACTTTTTTTTTAATCGATGTTGATGTTGTTTTAACAGTAGAAATATATAACTTCTACTGCCTCGTCGGGTCGCCAGTGCAATCGTGTACGTCTCCAAGCTGCGTTCTAGGATTGGCTACTTCCCTCGGGGTTACATAGAGCGAGCCACGACCTCACCCTTGCTCCCAATGTCCAGCCCACCACCATCCTCGTCGACGAAACTGCAAACATGCCAACCCCAGCAAGGTGCACCACTGTTTCCTCCTCGTAATCATTCTCTACCACAAACCACAAACCCCTCACACCAATAAATTAGGCTAGCATTCACAAGAAGGTGTCCATGGCGTTTTCACCTCTATCGCGCACCTCTACCATGCCTCCGCTACACCCCACGCATGCTCATCATAGCCACCGTAGCAGCATCAGCAACAAAATTGTCAAGAGAAAGTGTCTCGTGATGAATTCCATTGTCGGCAAAAGCTGGTCGGGCAGCCACCACCGCATACAGCACCCTCCTTGTTGTCGGTGGCTCCGTCTCAGCGTGGGATCTCCCTCAAAACGCTCTGTGAATGCTCCAAGTCGATTTCTGGAACCACTTCGGCATCAAAATGCAGCAAGTGACCTCCCTTCACTATCTTATGAGGACCGAAGGCAAGAAAATGCATGGAAAAAATGCTATGCTCACCTAACACCACAATGGCCACCAATGCACTCAGAGACATCACTCTCCATGCATAACACTTCACTTATCTTCGATGGTTCCATGCGCAGCTCGTCATTTTGTCACCTACAACGCCCTCTGTTCCTTTATCTTCTACCGCGTCGTCGACGTCACTGATTCCCAGCTCGCCCCCTTTAAACAGGACACCAAGTCTGAGACCGCTCTCAAGGCCACCCTCGTTGCTGTCGGCACCTACCTCCACGCTCGAAAGCAGCTCTTAGGTTGTGCTTTAAGCCACTATGATTAGGAATCTATTGGTGAGCTTCTTCATGCATGGAGAGATCTAGATACGCAAGGCCAATATGAAATATTCTCTTCAGGTTTTGAATTTTTTTTTTTTTGCAGGTTAAATAATGTTTGGGATCTCCCAAGTGTCTTATGTCCATGTGGTAAGTTTATTTGTCAAGCTTCATCTTCTCCAACTTCCCAATTTGATAATTGCTTCAAATGGCGGCATTGTTGCTTATTCCAGTTGGTTACCAAGTATTGTATGTCTCCCACCTTGTACTTATTCTTGACTTGGGCATTAGTTTATTTTTTATACTGCCTTTAAAAAGGTAGTAAACATTGCTAGACGGTTTTTCTTCATTTTCTTTGTTTCTTGCAAAATTTCAGGAGTTAATAGAAAAGATTGGCGTCCCAGCTATTTTTATTGTGAGGAAGCATGTCATCTTGCAACAAGTTGCATTAAGACTGTATCTGACCATCCTCTTAAATTGCCAGTAAGCTTTTTATTCATACTTTGTTGTCTCGAAAAATAATTGTTTTGAAGTTAAATTAATTTTTGGAAAATAATTGAAAATAAATGTTGTATAGCAACATACCAGCACGGTTGTAGAGAAAACTGCCCTTCTATGTGCTATACTAGCGCGGTTTTCTCTACAACTGTGCTGGTATGTTGCAATGACAACACATTTTTTTAGTCATTTTTGCACATTATAAGCATTTTTTAACGCGGTTGCTAGAGAACCGCGGTGGTATGTTATACTTTCCAATGCGGTTGTACAACCGCGATCGTATCTTCAGTACTTTTTATCGCGGTTACATCTATCGCGGTTCTAGAACCGCGCTTATAAGCCTTATATAACCGCGATTAAATGTTTTTTTTTCTACTAATGAAACCTAAAGATTTGATAGGAAGCCTAGATTCAAACACTACACTCCCCTTACAAATGGTATCTAAATAAATCTTTTAGCACCACCGATAAAAACTTTGAGTCCTCCCAATGTTGATCTTAACAAGTATTGTAGATTTCATTGTAACAATGAACATATTACTAAAGAATGCATTATTTTGAAAGACAAGATAGAAGATATCCAAACTGGTCATTTATGTCAATATGTACAGAGAATTCATCTCGAAAAGAACGAGAATAGAGATTCCCCGTATTAGAGAGATAGAGAAAGAGAGAAACAAAAGAAGGACAACAAAATTTACATCTTTTTAGGAAAGATTCTGAGTTCACCTCGGTTGTTTTGATCTGAGTCATGTGTTGCCCAAAAAGTGCCTCACTTGAGAAACCATTTTTTTATTTGGGATATCTTCACTTTTGAATCTTCTCCCATCAAATTATTTTCAATTAATCCCTTTGTATTGTTAGACTCCTCTCGTAGTATTTAATCTCAAAATACATTATTTATACAATTTTATTGTGGTTGAGTAATGCCTTCATCATAGTTTCACTTTTGAGATTGATTTTGATGATTTCATCATCACTTGGGTCGTAAGAATGTTAAACTTAAGATTTATTTAAAATATCGACAAAGAATGAATAATGGACCATTATGTAGTATTTTTTTTTGTTTTCAACTTTTGACATTAATCACTAGTAGAAAAAAGACATTTAAGCACGGTTGTATAAGGCTTACAAGCACGGTTGTACAACCGCAATTGATTCAACCGCGATAAAAAATACTGAAGATACAAACGCGGTTGTACAATCGCGATGGAAAGTATAACATACCACCGCGGTTCTTCAAAAACCGCGTTGAAAAATGGCACAGAAGGTGCAAAAATATATAGAAACTGGCACATACCAGCGCAGTTCCCTCTACAACCGCGCTGGTATGTGCCAGTTTTTTTTTAAAAATGGCAACAGCGAATAGCTGCTGCCCAATGCCAAAATTCGTTTGATGCTACAAAACTAAAATTCAAAATCTCCAATTTAACACATACTCAATTCAAAATTCAAAATCTAATATCTCCAATACAACACATACTCAATTCAAAATTCAAGTTTCCACAAACACAAGAATTCTAAGTATTGACACAAACATTATATAAGTCTAT
>Ga0099824_1009153_pt1 | contig 12311 bp, 5 predicted proteins | sample SiratrowhiteBW_FD_76837 | JGI IMG/M metagenome (GOLD analysis project Ga0099824, IMG submission 76837) | Root nodule microbial communities of legume samples collected from California, USA - Siratro white BW | ecosystem: Host-associated > Plants > Roots > Nodule | place: USA: California... | reverse complement strand
GTTATTTTACATTTCTTCCTATTAAAAGTAAATTTTTATTATTTAAAATTTTTTTTTGAATAAAAATTTTTTTAATCTTTCATATTTCTTTAAATCTCCTTTTAATTTATAATCTAAAATACTTATTTTTTTTTTTTTTTTTATTTTTTTTTTTTTTTTTTTTTTTTTTTTGTTTTTTTTTTTTTTTTTTTTTTTTTTTTTTTCTTTTTTTATATTTTAATAAATATAATTGTTCACTGGTATTGATGTATTTAGTATGCGCAGCAATGGTCGTCGTAATTTTGGTCACAATATTGGTTGTGGATTATATTTTCTGCATGAAATTAGGTTATATACTGGTTGTTGATTTCTTTCTACATAATCAAATTATTGTGTCCAAGAAACAAATGATTTCTTGCTTTGAATCTAGACATGCATCCAAACACTCATATTGGATTGATTAACATAATTTTTCATTTTTCTTTTTAGTTATGTTTACATAAATAGTTGCGCTGTTGACATAGTGGTTGTTCTTTCCGTGTTGTAGTCTTACAATTTCAACATGGGAAAAACATAGGTGTAGGACGATTGGTGCTTTCAGTGTTATTTTTCCAATTAAAACTAGTTTTATTATGGTAACATGTACTGACCTTTGTTTTGCAATTTACTGAGGTAAAACTTCAATTTTGATTGCAAAACAATTCTAAAAGCACCTATGCTACTGTACCTGAATATTTTCTTTTCGATATATGTATATATATTTTACAAGTGAAGATCTTGCATTTGTGACAATGTACACTGATAGAGACATAGTACATCATGAGGTGCTTAAGTCTTACATGGAGTAGTATGGATTGTTTGGTGAAATATTTAAATGTTTGGTTCTCGCTCTTTAATAGCTAGCTTTTGATGGTGACTTCCCCAAGTACTTGGGTGCTTATTACACAAGGATATATAAAAATGTTATATTATGTATGATTGTGTATTTTTCTTCATAAGAATATATCCGTAAATATATTTATATATATGAATATAAATGTGAATAAAATGATTAATCTTATGTATGTTGAAATTGTAGGATGCTATTCAACAGAACATGAGATGGATCGTGAAGAATATTTGCGGAAGTGTTCCAATATGAAATGCCAAAGAGTAAGGATTTTGGTCATGTTTTAATCACAAATATTTTGAGTTTAATCTATCATGTTATTTGTCAATTTGCATTTTTCTGCATTTTGCAGCATCTAAAAAAGTATCTATTTAGTGTATTTGATTATCTCATATTTGTTGCACACCTAATTAAATATTTCAGATAATGATTGTAATTGTTCTAATTATATTTCATGGTTGGAAATCCTTTGACACCTCACTCCTAGTGTTCAATTACATAGTTTTACAACTTTCAGAGCGTGTTTTATAGCATAATATGCTGGTTTAGGCAAGATATTATGATAATTGCTAAGCTGCATGAAAATTTCATTTCATTTGTTAGAACTTAATGCTGGAAAACGTGTCCCATAAGGCATTGTCGAGAAATGTCTACTATATGAATATGTAGAGACTTCTTATGGCAAAAAGCTTCCACTACATTAAAGGATTCAAGTTTTAAAATGCTAAACATGTTGTTTGAATAGAGCATGAATTTGGAAGTAAATCATCGTTTTCATATAAATATTCCACTAGGATACTGAGTGTTTGTATGAACATCTATGCTTGCCTTGTTTAAGAAAATAAATGGTAGAAGATTAGTCCTTGACAATCTTTTTTTGTTTAATATAATGAGACATTCACGATATGCTTCACCTTTTACATCACTTGAGAATGAAAATATGAGAAAGTTCTCAAGAGATGATTATCTCAGTTGATTCATGAGTTCTTACATTTGAGATACAAAAGGAAGATATAAGAAGACTACAACTCAAATTCTAGGTGATAGATAGTTACAACAAGATGCAACATTTTAACTTTTCTAGAGTTGGTACGGGATGAATTAAACTATTCAAATATTCCCCCCTCAAGTTGGAGCATACAAATTGTATGTATCAAGCTTAGAACATATATATTGAATTAGAGGTCTTCTTAAGGATTTAGTCAAAATATCTGCAGGCTAATCTTTGGATTTGACAAATTTAGTGCAAATCATTGATTTAAGCGTTAAGATTTCTATTTTTAAGGGTGGAAACACAAGGAAGTCAACATTGTTAGGTTCTATATAGGTGGAACATCTTGACTGGTCAAGATTTGATAGCAAACATGATCAAAATATGGGTTCATGGCACGATGCATTATAACCATATCAAACTTATCCAACTCTTTAATCTCTTCCAATGAATGAACTTCTAAGAATACCTGCAACTTCTCAACAATTCATTGAGATTCAACAATGAAAGAAGTCATGTCATGATTTGTTTATTCAAGAGATGCCAATTTGTCGGCAGAATCGTATAGGCGTTGAATATCATTTGAAAATGTACCCAGTCTTTTTTCCCAAAATGGAGTTACAAGTTTTGAACATTGTGAGGGTTTCCAATTATGGGATTTCACGAGTTGTCACGACAAAGCACAAAGTTGAAAATCCATCTGCTTCCATGTTCAACTTTTCCAAGTGATTATAAAAACCTTGGCTAGGGAACCCAAGCTGAACAGATGCAGACCAAGAGAGGTAACTTTTTCCATTAAGCTTTTAAGTAATTGTGGGAGTCTCAATAAAAGAGGTTGTAGGTCCTAAGGACATTTTGAAAAAATGGAGGAGGTTAAAAAAGGAGGGTCTGAGAGGTGTTTTAAGGGGCTGCACTTCAAACATTACTGCAAAATTAAAAACAAGGTTGAAACATGAACAAGAGAGGCCAACAAAACTTATGAAAGAGACGTGATGTTGATCTAGTCACCAGAAGGTGACTCTTCGGTTTAATGCATAAAGAGGTGGCTCGTGGAGGAGATTTAGCCTCTGCAACTTGTTGGGTTCTTTGTTGTGTGACAAGAAGCACCAAATCTAGTGCTCCTTGGAGAGAATGACATTGGTTGATGATAGTGGACAGTGTGTTCTTTGTTGTTCAAGTGAGGTGCACCTAATTAGATGCTTGTCATGAATAATGATGGTGACCAACAATGCGAGTGGTGGTTTTCTTTTCTCATCAGACAATGAAAAACAAAAAGGGATTGGCCTGTTTTGATACCAATTTGAGAATGAAAAGAATGCTTAAGAGATGATTATCTCTCGGCTGATTCATGTGTGTGTGTGTATAGACAAGTTCTTACATAAGAGATACGAAGGGAAGGTGTAAAAGACTACACCTAGGACTTTAGGTGACAAATTGGTGCAACAAAAAACAACAATTTAGCTTCTTGAAAGTAGGTCAGAAGATAAATTAAACCATTCTATCAACATATAGATATGAGGATGAAGCACAATCTTTCCATCCAAAATGATTAGCTGAGAAAATCTAGAGGAGTGTAAAGCTTTTTCTTTTATTACCATATGATGTTTTGAGCTCAATATCATCAAAAGAAGTTAACCTTCTAGCTAGTTATTGTGCCAGTCATAAATATTTTTGATTAATTGACAATAAATGGCTGATTAAGATTTGGCAAAGTTTTACATTGATAATGGACCGCAAGCTTGTATAATAAGATATGTTTTTTGTCATTTTCCAACTTAGTGTCAAAGGTGATAAATGTATTATCATTTTTATCTTGTTATTAATTATTGGTTGTGCATTTCCTAAAACATTTCAACTTTGTTTTCTATGAAGAATAGGTTGTATGTGTTTTTTTAGTAAGTGTAAGTCAACTTTTTTGATTAATAAGTTAATTGAAAGGGAAACATGAATATATATACACACACACACACACACACACACACACACACACACACACACACGAAAATAAGAGATCTATATATACGAATATATAGAGTCTTATCTATAGAATAATAATGTATAACCATAGTATATAAATAGGTGGTATATCATTTTTTTAGTTTTTTAGACAATTCCATTTTTTAATTTTCCTTTTTTTTTTTTATTGCGACTGGGTATAAACATCCACCTTATTTTTTAAATTGTATTGGGGTTGCTAACTCAATGGTAGAGTAGTCGGCTTTTACCTTTGATTGGAAGGTTCTCTTGGTCTAGCATATACTTGGTCCTTGCAAGCTTAATATTTTGACAGAAGCATTTTAAGGCTATTTCTCTGAATGTGTTCGTGAATTTACTCCGTTATTTCAAATTCTCTCTACTATTTAAATAAACAAAGTAGCGAAGTGGTTTGCATAAAACGTAGCACTTGTGATACCTTTGTTTTAAATTTCCCTAGGTTCAGGTGGATGAATCATATGTACCTGCTCTTCAAGATGAAGTAATGGAAGTTGAGCATTTGCTTGCAGAACCTAGAAACAATCTTGCTTCCCAGGATGGTATATTCCATTTTAATGAGTAGAGTATGGAGAAATGCTATGTTGTTGAAAATCTTTCCTCTGGATTTGAATTTAGTTTTAAATCAAGCAGTGGTCATTCTTCAATGAATTAAAGCTGTTATTTCTGATTCTATAGCTTGAAATGCAAAATGACATTTTACTCTGACTGCTGGGAAGAAGCTATTTTTTGGTTTGCATGTTGTTCCTGAAAAACTGGAATAAATGAAGTAAAATGATGAGGTGAAAGAACGGAGAATGAAACGAGAAGCAAGCTGTATAAGAACTTGAATATTGTTTGACAGAGACTGCTTAGAAGTTTAGAATTTATGTTGCATTGTAAGAAAACCAAACTTTTTATATTTGAGATATTATCGTTGATTGGAATTGTTTTTGGTATTCTGTCACGGGTTTCTCCTAGTCCACTTGGCTCAATTAGATAAATTTTAACGGTTGATAAAGTGTATTGACAGTGTCTTATATTCAGAGCATAACAATATCTTTGATTTTCAAACTTTTTATTGGGGCAATATATCTAATAGTAGTAGTGTGTTTACATTCATCAGGTAGTTTGGGTTCTCATACAACTTTGAACGGAAAGGATGATTTGGAACTGGAGGTATTTGTCTTCAATCTCTCTGTTGTTGGGGTGATATTGAAGCTAGCAATTCATAGAGTTTTATATTTACAGTGCTTGTTAATGATTTTTTGACGTCTTGAGTCTGTCATCTAAGGTTTATATCACCTTGTTTAACGTCAATTCAAATTGCATAACGTTACTAGTTAGTTACTTAACTGCTAAATTGTTTATGTTCTTGTTTTGTTGATATGAAAATTATCTTTAATTTTGTTAGGTCCTTGATGGATTGCTAGATGATGTTGAAATCGATGATCTTGAAGGAGCTGATGGTTTCCCTGGTGCATGTGAAGAATATTTTTTGGGTAAAATATTAGCTGTTCTTAGAGATGTAACACAACAATTCTTTTGTATTCCCCTTAAGAATTATTCTTTTGAAATAATTTGTTCATGACATTATATGATGAATTGTGTAAAATAGTTTTACACTGTCATTCAATTACAAATAATTTTTTATGACTTTTAAGGTATTTATTGTAAAAGCCAACAAACTTATCATACCTGGTAATTTGTGATTGGATGACGCTGTAACACTGTTTTATATTATCCGTGCATATATTTTTTTTCTCCTTTATAATAGTCTCTATGACCACATGGTCAAGGTTCGAAATTGATCCTTTGCTGATATTCTTCCAATAAAAAAAGTTGATTGTGAACACAAGGTAAGCCCGAGTATTATCTTTGCTTCAAACCCAAAGGTCCCTTGATTGAATCTCTTAGAGATGTAATATCAAACTATTCATGTATGTATTTTCAGCTTGCCTAACTTGAACTGTTGATGATAATTGACAACTATTAAGATGTATTCTTCTGCTATGGTGTTTGGATAGAAAGGAAGGAAAAAATAATCAGTTTCTGCTTCCTTTTTTTAACACTTCTTTCTGTTTTGCTCATTTGCAATCCGCAGATTTTGAATTTGCTGACAAATTTGAGGAGGTACTAGGTTCTGGTCCTTTTGAAGGTTCACTCTTTCAAAACTCAAGTTCAGAAAGTCATTCTTCAGGATTAAGTAGAAGTAGCATTGTTGGTGGGGTATTAGAATCAACAAAAGTACCTATTGCACAATCTGAATGCAAAAATGATTCTCTAGATGAGACAGTAACCTATGAATCACATGGTGCCTTCAGCAACGATCCTAGTGAACCATCAAAAGGAAATTGCAGGTACAACATTTCACTTGATATACCACATCTGCAAGAGTTGGATACCTATCGTCATTTAGCTGGGGGTATACTGACCTGCAAGAAGGAAAAGAGTCCTGTCGAAAAAGGCCAACCTGCTGCACACAGAGAGAAAAGATTCCGAAAGCCTACGCAGAGGTATATTGAAGAATTTTCAAATGCAAGGTCAAAGGAAAAGGTATCAGCTGCTGGTCCAAAAACTAAACATTCGAGTGACTTATCATGTAATGTACTTCATATAAGAATTAAATCATTGAAAAAGAGTCCAAGCGAGAAGTCTAGTAATGAAAATAATGAGGTGATGCTTCCTGAGTTGCAAGCTCGCAAAGGACGTCACAAGAAAGAGGTACTGTTTTCATTAGGGGCATTTTATTGCTTTGCGTATATTTCCTTAAGTAGATGAGGATATAAGATACCTTTAGGTTGACAGATTCTTTCTTGGGTTATGATTGTATCATTGTGAATCTAATGTATGACTTTAGGATCTGTTTTGATATGCATTTACCTTCTTCTGGTTTTGGATACTTATTATTGATTCTGCTTATCAATATTTGATGGTTATGTGACCTGTTTATGCTCTCAAATTGTATCATTTATGAAAGCAGACCTCGGACTCTTAATTATTGAAGTGTGATGTTTAATTCAACATGTGTGCTAATGGTATGAATGTGCTTCGTATGCTTCCCTCTTTTCTTGTCTCTAAGTGAGTGGTGCTTGATTTCTTGTACATTGATAATTTATAACCTACGACATGGTCATTATGGTTCTCTACAATTATATTCTTTTTTACCAAATCATGGTATTCATGTATTGTTCATTTATGCTGTTATTAACGTCCATAACTGTTTCTGTAACCAGGCTTTTGTGAATTGTTCCTGCGGTTGAGATTTAGTATTTATGTCATCTGAACGATACCCTTGTATTAGTGGGAAATTTGTAAAATTGTGAGACAATTACTGCAGATTGATATACCTGCCTAATATTCATGGTGATGGTCTGCAGATATAAATTATTCTCATGCATTTAACAAGACGTAATTCTTTTCTAGAAACTTCAGTATGACTATGAATCATTTCCCTCGGATTCTGAGGATGGATGTTCAACGACAAAAAGATCTAGAAGAAAAGATAGAAGAAAGCATCAGAAAATGTGGACTCTCCCTGAAGTGTTGAAGTTGGTTGAAGGCATATCTGAATACGGAGTAGGTCGATGGACTGATATTAAGAAGTTTTTGTTTTCTTCTTCAAGCTACCGAACTCCCATAGATCTCAGGGTACTTCACAAAGCTTTACTCGTTCAATTTTACGTTCTTCCAAGCCTGTTATCTAAAAGTGAATTCTGCAGGACAAGTGGCGAAACCTTTTGAGAGCCAGTTCAGTGCAGAAAAACAAGAAAGAGGTTAACTTTCTTTTCCTTTTTGGAACTTTGTTCATTGATGTTTCAAATGCATGTCTCAAACTTAAATTGGTGTACCAAATAGCTTTTTTTAATATGCTATATCTGACAAGATTTATTTTGGGGAATGGGGACTAGTTAATAATGTAAATGGTCATGTGGTGATTACAGGCTGAGCAAAATGACGAGTTTGCCCTGCGACCCTTGCCATTTAATGTGGTACATCGCGTGCGAGAATTGGCTAAAATTCACCCATACCCAAGGCAACGTGGGTCAAAGAAGTTGCGTGTTAGCCAAGCTGGCTCTTCTGTCGTTGCAGATTCTCCTCCCGTTAGTCTTAGCAAAAGAAATGTACGTAGAAAGTTTACTTAAAGAAGTCCATATGTAAAACAGTCCAAGGAAATCTATAGTCAAAAGAATGTTGTTGAAATTAGGTATCATATTTTGCAAAATTTTATACTGTCAAGTAATTCCTGCTTGTGTATCTACAAAGGCAAAGAAATTTTGAATTGTAAACATGAGGAAATCATTAGTTATCCTACAATAGATTGGGATGATGCATACATGTCTAACCGCTTCAATTGTATGATTTTCTTAGTGGGCTATTAATATGTTTAGAGCTGTTTCTGACTCAATGTTGCAAATGAATGGTTGGGTGAAGGGAGATTTTAATGCACTACAAATATAAGTTTTTCAACATTCTACAATCACTATTTTTTTATTTTTTCTGGAAGCATCTTGGGCATGATGACTCATTGCCATATCGTAAGGCCCTTCATTGTGCTAAGCTATATAACCTGGAGCTCATCATGATTGTGTGATAAACCAAGCTGTGGCCTTCCTCGCATCATTTTAGTGGTTGTGCTTTCTACTGGGATATTATTTATTAACTATCTTTTATAATATTTATTCACAATTTGTCATGTCTTTTCATCACGTTATCCATGTTATAATGCATCTCTATCTTCTTTCTTTCCTCTTTTGGTGTCTCGTGTTATAGTAGTATAAATTTGAAGATTTTTTTTTTTTTTTTAACTAAAGCAAATATAGTTTATTTTTGCTAAGAACAGACTTTTACTTATGCAGAGGTTTATCAATCTAACGTAGCACTAATATGCTTTCTTTATGCGAAGGAAAGAGGGGACTATATAATTGGAAAAAGAGATTTTTCTTTTATTGATTACAATTCTGATAATTATATTTTTCAACCCCTTTATTTATAACAATCACATTAAAAAATGAATAAGTAGATTCTAGGAAAATGTTTCCTAATTACTATAAAAAATATGAAGATATTTTTATCTCAATAATCTTTTATTAACGACATATACCTTTTCAAACTCATTGTTGCGACATGCATAGATCAAACTTTTATCATTAGTTAGATTTTGCATCACGTGAAACCAAATTTTTCAACAAGAGCATCATGTATTTGAGACCCGAGAGGGGAAAACTCAGACTGCACTTTTGTTTCAGCAGTCAAATGATCCGAAAAATGTTGGCAAATCAGTACTCTACCGACGCTAAAGTAGGATTTTTTAAGTTGACGCGTAGAACAAGTTCCAAATAAGAAAGAAGAGAAGTTTGCTTCCCAGAAGGAAGCATGGAGAGGTGTTAAATTAAGGGGTGAGGAAATGGGGCAGTTAGGGAGAAGTGGGAACAAAATGATAATGTGACAGCTCAAGAAAACAGAGGAATGCACGTGAAAGGGAAGCAAACAAAGCGTGTCTAATCAAATAATTTAGATGCACAAAATGGCTGCGAACCAAAGAGTGTTCTTGAGGTGTGAGCAACTATTTCCTCTTTCAAGAGTAATGGCACATAATATCCTCACCCATCTGTGACCACCGTGGCCCTAACCTCATGTGCACCACGTCTTTTCCTTGCTCCCTCCTTCCCTTCCTCACCCTCAACTCAACCTTATCTACCTCATCCTTTTGTGTATGTGCAGTTGCATCACTCTTAGATATTTACTTTAACCAAAATACAAGTCTTGAGCCTGATATGTACACAATGTCATGAATTCAATATTCTCACTGATTCAATCAAATACTGTTTTAATCTCAAGTTGTGACTGTAAGATGTTATTTATAATCTCTTTTTATATATGATATTTCAACTGCAACTCAACCTTGTTAGAGTCATTGCATAGGTGTGATTCCCTTGTGTAACTTGGACCCTCCTTCTTTGATCAATATTTTGATCACATAATTAAGACATGTTCTCTGTTTTGATGTTAGTCTGAGTTTTACAATCTTCTTGTTAAATATATTACATTATACCAAGAGATGATTTGATATGTATGAACTATTTTTGAACTTAATTTATAAGCCATGTGACTCTTTACAATCAGGCAAAGATATGATTTTTCGAGTTTGGAAATCGTTATGAAAAAGAGTGCATTTTTGTGTTTGTTGCTCAATGATTCTCCATTGATTTTGACAATAGTTAGCAGGTACATGGTATAGATACGGATACCCGGCTCGTGTATGTACGTGTACGTGATTCATCTTTTTTATATTATTACAGAACTTTCTTAAAAAGAATCTGGTATTTGGTACGTTGAATTCTATATTGGGTACAGGATTATTGAGGAAGTGTTTGGTTGGATATATGTTACTTGAGAAACCACGTCGGTTATAACTGTTACCTTATTTGTAAACGTGAGAAAACAGGTCTCATATGTGTAAGCAAACACGCTAAAAATTCTGTAACTGTGATTTTGACTGTCCTCTGCCTGCTGCATGATTAGAGGTTGGTCTATATCAGAATTTGGACCTGTGACAGAGGGAGCAAATGATGCAGAAAGAATTTTTTTGCATTTTAGTACGAAATGAAATGAATGGAATTCAAGTACATGCTTGGTAGTTTCATGAGATCCCAAGATCCCTTTTTAAAAAGGGTTTTGTTAACCTATACGGTGAAGATTTTTATTGAAAATTATGAATATTGTATTAAATATTATAAAAGAACAAACTTTTATGCGTTTAAAAAAAGTCACTAAAAAAAAAATCCTTGAAGGGCTTTTCTTAAAGAGTCTGTAACCCGTAAATTGAAGAATTTGAATTTTTTTTAAATAATGGAATATTGGATTCTTATGCCATTCAATAAAATAGTTACTAATAATTTCTTAACCAGTATCTGCAGTTGGTATTTTAAATCATTAAACATTTGTCTGATCTTGAAAACTGTTGGCAGTTTACTGCAAATAATCATGTGTGAAACTGAACGTGCTATTCTTTTCAACCAACCAAGCACAACCGACATTTGTCTTAAAGGGGATGAATCAATGTGCTGGCTCTCAATCATCTTTCTGAGCATCTGTTAAGATAACAGACCCAGGAAAAAAGGGCAACCTCAAATACTGTCTTCTACTCCTCTCTCACTCAAATTCATGAATTATTTAACACACATTTAAGTCTCTTTTAATTCCCCAAAATTGCAAACAAGGACCTCTACTCCAATCTTTTCCTAGCTGAGGTAGTTAATTATTGCTACAAATTATTAGTTTTTGTTTGGATTCCCTTCACCAGAATATTTTATTAGAAACGCTAATTCATAGGCAATACATTGATAACATTTTTGTTACACTGATAATCCCAATTAAATTTGATATCATGGTTTAAGTTTTCCAAAGGTCCGTTATGAGGAAACATAGGAAGGGAATCAAATCAAAATTGTCACATCTACATCTGGTCAGAGTTTTATGTGTAAAAACTGTGACTTCCATTCTCTTCTCTGCAACCAAAGATACTTGTTTCCATCCCTTTTGCAATGTGTAGCCCATTTCCTGTACTTCTGCGAGCTATGGAGGGAACAGTGCAACTTATCCCAAATCCATATGCAGAATGTAGCTACTTGCTAGGGAACTTGTTATGTGATGTTTTGTACGGACAGTACCCTCTTTAGTCCTTAGAAAAACAATGCACTAATTTAAGATAATTCAACGTTCATAAGTAGTGATCTAAGACCAATCCAAATGGGAATAATAAATTCACATCCCAACAAGAAAAATCCACTGACAAATTGATAGGGACATCTGCATTATACACAAAAAGTGGCTGATTAATTACAAATTACCTCATCCCCACAATGTGAAAAATTAATATTGAAATTGTTGATAACCATGTAGCTCCACTTCCTGAACAGATCTCAAATCCATTAACACCAGTTTGTACTTATCATATTATATATCATCCACTTTGTGGCACTGAAACAGCTGTGATGAGGACTTTAAACACTCCACAGTACAAAAATACTTGACAGTACAAAAATTTTCAACGATTGGGACTCCAAAAAGTTGAAGCCTTTCTCTGAATCTAAAGAAAGTGCCTGTATCTTTTATCCATACCTGTGTATAAGAAATAAGTGGGCTCGCACTTCCTCCAAGAAACTTATCCCACCCCTTTTTCATATCTTATCTATGTGGGGTCTCTCTTACATATATAACACTGAGAAATTGAAAAGAAACAACAGTGATTAATAAGCACCCTTGGAGAATTGCAGAGAAGGACAGAACCTTTATTTCCTAGGATTGATGTTAATTAATCAGCCCTATATCATCATATTTTATACATATATTGCCAATTGCCATGCATGTTCGTACAGTTTCGTATCAGAGATATATATATATATATATATGTATATATATATATATATATATATATATATATATATATATATATATATATATATATATACAAAAAAT
>Ga0099824_1009149_pt1 | contig 12317 bp, 4 predicted proteins | sample SiratrowhiteBW_FD_76837 | JGI IMG/M metagenome (GOLD analysis project Ga0099824, IMG submission 76837) | Root nodule microbial communities of legume samples collected from California, USA - Siratro white BW | ecosystem: Host-associated > Plants > Roots > Nodule | place: USA: California... | reverse complement strand
TGTTCTGAACGACTTTAGGTTAGGGTTTGATAGTTTCCCTATATATACGCACGTCTTGCAAATTCTCTGCATTAGATTCTTTTGTTTAACCCTTAGAAGAAGATATTTTGTGTTTTATGGTATCTAAAGAGCAGGGATAGTGTGTATCGGTGTTGTGCTGTGTTCAATGCACTCTTCCGAAAGAGTTCCCTGCAACATGCTTCTGAGAGAATGGGCAGTTGTGTTTCATCTTCTATTGAAAATCACAACAATCATTTTCCCTACATTTTCTTCCCATCTCTTCCCCTTTTTGTGTTTTTCTTTTTCATAGTTTTCAATCTTTTCATTTCATTTTACTCAAAATCAATTCTTATTCTGTTTTTATTTTGTTGATCTTTCTTTCATTTTTAAATTGAAATCACCAAACCAAAGCAAAATCTAAAGCAGTTTTCAGATATTGTTCTTACTGTTACTTTTCTAGTTGGTATTATGACCTAATACTCAATACATCAGGTTTGCCCTTGAAAATATAGCAGGCATTTCAATAGAAAAATAAATAAATAAAATTAATTGGGTTTATGTATTTTTACAATTTCTTTATATGAGAAGTAAAATTTGTTTCTGAAAATTACTATATTATTGAATAAAAATGTTTTATAATGTAATAGTATAAAAATTAAAATTTATTTATATGTGAATGTTAATACTCGGAATTACAATCTTTTCAAATCAAGAAAATCAAATTAACAATGTCCCAATATTCAAAATTGAAACCATAATAGTTGTTTAAGTTAAATAGTGATTATTATCAATCACTATAAAGTTCGTGAGCTAATTTAATCGGTTTTAAACTATTCAACTATTGAAAAGATTACCAATTAAGGGATCCATCGCCAGGGTGTAAAACCCTAAATCCATCACCAGGTGTAAAATTCTAAGCTCTAAAATCCTAAATCCATCACTAGGAATCCTAAATCCATCACTATGTAAACCTGATTTTGTTTGTAGAAATTATTCGTAATACTTTTTTTAATCCACAGTTTATTAATTAAAAGTTATCTGAAATTAAAAGATAAAGGAACCCTGTCATATGAAGATAAATTAAAGATAAAAGGTATTAGTATATTTTATTGGACAAAATAAAAGAAAATAAATTTAAAATATATTTAATGTTGTCAAATAAATTAAATGGCCAAGTCTTATAAAAATATTAAAGGAAGTAAATTAATAATATTAGCTAGACCTGATTTTGTTCGAAGAAATTATTATTAGCACTTTTTTTAATATACAGTTTATTAATTAAAAGTTAAGTGAAATTAAAAGAAAAAGCAAACCTGTATTCTCATATAAAGACATTAAAAAATGGTTGTTTTGGCTAATTTAATCGGTTTTAAACTAATCAGGTATTAAAAGATGAAGTAAACATGTATTCTCATATAGAGCCAAAATAAAAAAATTGTTTGGCCCATGCAGGTCTCGAACCTGCGACCTTCGCGTTATTAGCACGACGCTCTAACCAACTGAGCTAATAGGCCAGTTATTGCAAGAATGCAAAAGTAAAATAAATACTAGTTTCTCTTTTTATTTATTTATTTTAAATGACCTAACAATACAGTGAAACTTGTGCTGAAAATGAGGTTTTTTAAGAACTACTAACACATTTTCAAAACAAATAACAATTTTAGTTACATTGAATCTTAATCTAACGTATTCTTTCTAATATTTTAATTGATTAAAATAAAAAATAATCATATACAAAATTCAAAACCAGGCTATAATGGATGATTTTCAAAAATTTAAGACTAGAACCACGTAAAAAATAAATTAAAAGAGGATAGAATGATAATTAAATTTTATTTTTAAAAAATTCAGTTAATTTATCTTGAATAAGTTTGAATTATACTCTGCATTGCTCAAATTCAACTCAATGTCTTATATTTAAGAAAATATTTCATTTCAAGAATCATGTATTAATTATTATAATATTGATAATAAGATTTGTTAATTGAATAGATGATATATCATATCATATAATTTTAATGTATACTATTTATTTTGAAACGTGTACAATGAAATTGTTTCAATTTTAATTTCATATTTCTTTGACTCTTACATTTTAAAATACACAATCTTAAAATTAAATGTATCATCCATCATTTGGCAAATGAAAATCGAATCCGAAGAAAGAGTCATATCAAGTAAAATATATATATTCAAAAAAATGTGTCATGATCACTAACTTCCAAAAGCACAATAAATTTGGGTCATGATCAATAAATTTGCGTCATGATCACAAGATGAAGGTTTACACCTTCATTTTTCCAGTGCAGTAGCAATGTATCACTGATCATGGTCTCTCTTTTGTTCTTATGTGAGTGTCTTTCTTGAACTGCTCAAATATAACAGAAACAACTAAGAAATTAAAATCTGATGATTTTAACTTTATTTAAACTGTGATCAAACTAAACCAGGTTCTTTAATCTTTAACAGGAACAATGGCTTGTTACAAGAAAAAGAAAAAGTGTGTTAAGGAAAACACACTCTGTTACTAGCATCAGCAAAACAAATTTAAAAGTAATCACTTCACTTCACTTCACTTCATTGTTCTCTTTATTATTCATCTGGATTCTCCTAGTGAAATGCCACGCCTAAAGAACCTTGTCAAAGAAATAGTAATCTTGAGTTTTTGGGTTGGAAGACCAGTGTTTTCCAACACCACTAACACTATTTCTTGCTGCCATAATTTCATTGATCGAAAGCCTTTTTCTTAGTTCAGGTCTTTGCTTTGGAGCACTGTGAGACCTTAGTTTGGCCTTAGAAGAATGAGTGTTGGCCATGTAGTTGGGAAAATTGGAGCAAGGCCTAAAGGTGTCGCCACAAACACTCCTCAGTGGAGTAGCTGGTATCATGCATTTTGGCAAACGAGGGGTGTTGTGTGCTGTGGAGAATTTGCTACCTTCATCAAGGTTGAAGAACCATTCAAACTCTTCAGGGTGCTGCCTTTCATGAAGTGAGATCCTACGTTGAACTGCACATGGAAATTCTTCTCCACATTCAGACATTGCAGAGTTAATGCTCCTTGATCTTGAATGTGCCATGCGAGTGTCAAGCTCAACAACTTTTGACCTCTCATCAAATCCCTTCAAGTGCATTTTTGAGTATAAGGGTGCCCTTCTGTTGTGACATTGATAATTTCTTGTTTCATCAAACTGTTGCTGCTACAAGAGAAGAAAAAGTTAAAATATGACTAATGTTGAAGGAAAGAGAGAACTTTTACCACATTGTAAATATGACTAATTTCATAAAAAAAATGTTTTAAGAAAAAGATTGAAATTTTACCACATATTTTCTGGAAGGAGATTGTGGATGAAATCTATTCTCCTTGTCCATGGAACGACGAGCTCGAACTGATCGAGCAACAGCTTGAGATCTTATCATTGCTTGAACACTGTGAAGAGTTGCAGCAACCCTTTTGCGAACTAGATACCCTCTAACAAGAGCCTGTATCTTAACCAATCCTTTGAGTGCTCTAAGAGCTTTTCGCGCCTGAATTCAACACAGTATTACAAGTTGAATCAAATAGCATACCAAGAATTAGAGAGTGCGAACTAGTTAAAGTTATTTGGAGAGAAATGACAGAAGACATTGTTGGCTACAGCCTACACCCATGAATGAAAAAATCACTGTTTCATAGAAGAGAGTATGATGGAACAAGAATGCAATTCGGCAAACATGTGTAAACTAAGAACAAAAAAATGCAGAACTAAAACCAATTAATTTCCTTGGAAGACAAAGTAGTAACTTACCAAATAACCTCTGAAAAAGGATTGAATTGACACAGCAGCCAAGCCCTCCTTGCTTCCAATTAGCAAGGTTTCTCTGTGATACCTTCTTGATCTTACAACTGTCACATCAGTGGTCTGTTTGATCTTCGCACCCTCTTTTTTGGCAACATAGAATCTGTGCCTAGTATGATCAATGGACGACGGTGTAATGTGACTCTCTCCATCCTTCCCTGGTTGTTTCTTTTCCCTCTTGTCTGGAGCCAGTGAACCCGAATGGCCACAGTACTCTCTCTCTTTCTTCATTCCCAGCAGCCCCTTCAACCATCTAGTAGCTTTGCCCATGATTTCCCTCTGAGTGAAACAATCTGGAGCGTGAAACAATGTCAAATTTAAACTCAAATATGAACCAAGTCAAGAAATTTTTTCCCTGGGTGTATAGAGAAGGAGATTGTTATGTAAGTGAACAAGTGTAGTAAGGAAATGAATACAAGTGGTGCTCGATGCAATGTGACACCAGGAAATGGTGCAATTTTAAGTTTAAAAATAGTGATCTACAAAAGGGTGGAATTCAGTGCAAGGAAACGTCTAAAAATCTATCAGAATGTATGACACAGGTTGCAAACAGAGAAGTGATGAGAAAAGAACAAGTTTTGGAAGGAAGGAAGAAAGGAATAGATTAATAATACTATATCATATTAACAACCATCAAAGCTTTTTAAATGGAATGATAACTATGTATATTGTTTTGAAGACAAACCTCTGACACAAATGAAGATGAGAGACAAGAATTAGAGACGAAGAAAGAAAGGTTAAATTCCATACAAAAAAGTAATAATAATCACTGGAAAAAGCTTAACAAGGTCTTGAATTCAAAAGAGAGAAAGAGTGTCTAATTCCCTCTTTCAGTCACTCACTCACTCCAATAATGGTCTCTGTTAACCTACAAAAGACACTGTCAATTAATTCTGAGTTTTCCACTGCTTGTATTTTCCTACCACTGAAAAGGTTCTAGCTCTTTTCTTCTCTCTCTCAATTACTGCAGCAACGTGTAGTACTAAAGATAAAAGATACCAACTGACAAACTCATGATGGTTTCTGGTTCAAACCCTTCAACGCTGGGTTACCCTCTTTTGCTGTACTAAACATCAGCATAGCCATTAAAAGGGTACTTATATCATCTTTTTGGTCCCAGGTAATGGGTCAAAATGGGTTTGTGATTTCAGTTTCTTTCTTGGAATGGAAAAAAGATCTTTCAGTTCCATGCAGTATCTTTCAACAGTGATTGCAGAAAACTTTCTTGCAGATCATTCAACTTACATCCTTACCTTCCCTGCTGAAGTTTCTTCTGCTACAAAATCTGAAACTACACTTGAGTGAAAAGGGTATTTCTAAAAGGAGTGAGGAATGGAGGTGTCAATGGAATTTTCATAACCAATGCAATCAATTCTAGATTTTTTTTCCCTTCACATTTCCAAAGCTTTTTGGTTTTGACTCTCTTGGGGTAAACAAAATTAACAGCCCCTTATTAATCACATTTGATTTGGGTTGTTGGATTTTGATTACAATTTTTTCTTTTCTTTTTCAAATATTTAATCAATATCCTGGTGTTTTGATATCATTGTCCGATTTTATGGGGAGGTTTTGATACTGTTGCTTGATTTTTTTACTGAAGATTTGTGTTATTTTTATATATATTATTGTGAGTTCCATTGCGATATCTTATTTTAAATATAGATTTTAAAAAATAGAAAAATATAAAAGTATGAATTGTGTAATGTCTTGTTTAGGAATGAAACAAAATTCACCCTCCTCCTGCATATTTGTGCATGGAATCCCCAACTAATCTGTTTGTTAATTGAGATTAAGAATAATTTAGAATTTGATTTTATTGATATATACATCTTTATTTAATTTAAACTTGTGGAACGTTTTTTAAAAAAAAAAATAAACTTCTATTGTATAATTTATTGAATTTTGATATAATAAAAAGAATAGTTTTATTTAATATTAATATTTTAATGTCTAATTTTTTGTTATAAGCATACAAAATATCTTTTTAAATTGTTATTCAATAGGTAACACCAAGGAGATATATGTTTTTTAATGACTGAATAATAAGGAGTTATTAGTTCTGTTGGGTTCTTTAATTTAATAGAAACATAAATACTTTATATAATGTGATGAATAGACTCACTATCTTTCTCTTTTTTGGTAATGATCTCATCATTCTAGAGGTAATTTATTCCATTTAAGATAAAGAAACTCTCATGCCTTTAAATGATAAATTGTATTAAAATGTAACATTTATGTATTAGGTTATCTTATTTATATATTTGTATTGGGACTCTCTTAGTTATTATATGTTATCTTGTACTAATTTTGACAATAAAGTCAGTTAATTTAAGACTAGTTTTATTGTTTAACTATGTTGTCTTTATATATATATATTTTTTAATGTCTTTGGTAGTGTTTTTAAGATTATTTTAGTTAATTTTATCGTTATCAATTAGTCATCTAAAGGTTTGACTTTAATAATATAATATATAGTCTCAGTTAGTTATATACAGTACAGTAACTCTTCAGACTTGAGAACTTTATTTTATAGTTTTATTTTAAAATAATTATAATTTTGTTCATATCATTATAGTTTAATCAAAATATATGTTTGATTATCTACTCACTTGTTGTAATATTAAATTTTATATAATTAAGTTATTTTTATAAATATTGTTATATTTAGTTTTTAATATAATAATAAAAAATTATAACTATAAAAACTTGAATTTAGTTAGTTTTATCTGAAGTAATTGATATAATTAAAAATGTCTATATTTAATAATTATTACATGTGTTTATTATAAGAAAATTAAGATTAACATGTCATTAGTATTGAACAGAACATTCTATTCTTTACTTTTTCTTTATAAATTTAAAATAATTATCGAGTATTTCATGATTAATTGCAATAGTTTTTTTATTATACTAAAATTATTATTAACTACAAATTCCATAAAAAATAAGAAAGTTTAGATAGGCATAATATATTCACCATGAATTACTAATAAATTTTTAAACCCTTTCTAGATTCACACCACAACAAAAATAATTAAAAAAAACTAATGATTCAAAAAAGAAAAAGAAACCCTTAAACTAATGTTGACAGGTAATAATAACTAACTATGAATCAATCCTTCTAAGAAAATCATCATAATTTAAGATAAGCTCAAGCATGCCCTTCAAATGAAATCATATTATTTTATATTAGCACCTATTAAGATAACCTTTCAATTTGACTCTTTCCTCTATTCATTATTCACACTCTCCAAAATGTCCCCACAGATGTCATTGGTTAGGTTAGTTGAGTTTTGTCAGAAGTGAAAGTACCTTGTGGTTGGGTTCAGTTGAGAACAAAGACCATCTATGTTTTATGTACCCCAACAAAAAAGTCAAAAAATTTGTGTATATTTTTTTAATACACTATTTATAAAAGTTTATTAATTCGATAAATATGTTTATAGATTTCAAAACTTTAATTGAAAAAATAGATTAAATACTTTTTTGAAAATAATTTAATTTTAGAAGATTATTTGTAAATTACTTCTAAAAATTGAAATGATGACTTTCAAAAACATTTTTCTTAAACATGATACAAGGAAGGACAATATAATTAATAACAAAAAGTTGTGTCATCTATGAGAAGGTACAGGTAAGACATTCTCAATCCCTCTTGAAACTGTTATAACATTCAGAACTGCTCTTAATTCATCTTTAAATCTTAAGTTACCCCTAATTTTGCAAGTTAAATTTAGGTGCATAGTTGTATATCAAGTTTACATATCATCTTTCTTATAATTAATTAAATTATTTGCTTTCCATTAACCAATTGTCTTCTAGCTTGAAATATCACACACACATAAATGCTTTGATGTACCATTCTAATGAGTTCATTGTCTTTGATTGAGATGTGAGTTGCTCAGTTTTCTATCAACCATCTATGGTTAACTTTATGGTTTAGTTTTGCACAAAAGAAATGTCTCTTGCTCTTTATTTAGTTAAGATTACAAGTACTTAAAAAATTTAAAAATGTAAGATAATTTTGCTTGAACATGATAGTGTTTCATCCTGCTAAACTTTCCTGAAGTGAACAAAAATTATTTTATAATATCTGTTTTTAGATTTTTATTTAGTTTTTCTTAGCCTCCCTCCCTTTTGAGGAGTGAGAGTTAGATGTTCTAGGAACAAGTTGCGTGTGCAATTGGGATAGTTCTATTGTTTGGCAAGAATTTACAAGAGGTATCAATTCCAACCAATTTTATGGTTGGAACATAAAAAGTAATCTCTTTCTGAATTTTTAAAATTTTATAGAGTAAATTTTTCAAATAATTTGTAATTATTTTAAATTTTAGTTAGGCCTAGGCAAGCCAATTAAATGGCCTGAAACTTTGTAATATTAATCTTAATTTTGAAAATTTAAAACTGTTATAAATCATATTCTTAAATCTGTTATAAACCCCATCACTAAATTATATACATTTTAAAGAAAAATTGAATATACAAAGATATTTTAATTTATGAAATTCATCCTATATAATTTTAGCCTAAATTATAATTACTAAAGTTTCATGAAATTATATAAATACTTCTATTTTTTATCTATACATTACACCGACCATGTAAGTTTTTGGAATTTTGGTCTAGTTTATGTTCTCCCGACTGAGAATTTTGGTCCATCTCAGACAGTCCAAATCCAAGTTGTCCTGTTATATTATAAACCCCTCCAATTTATAACTTTGTTTATCTCTAGAATATCCATAAATATGTATTAAAATTTAACCTACCTATTCGATAAATATCTAACTAACCATCTAAATATGAGTTTGAAGATATATTTATCTATGAGATTAGTTTTAAAATTTTTTAATAGATTATTATCGTACCATTAGTCGATAAACCCATAATACGGTTAACAGGCCCATATTATTCGATCCATTTTTTAAAATGATTAAGATTATTCTTTCACATTCCTTTTATATTGAAAACAATTTATATGATCTACAGTAAAAAAAACGCTAAAACTATTTTTATTGTATGATTATGAAATAAAAAAATAAATTATTTTTATAACTATTTTTTAAATATTTTATTGTAATTTAGTTTTTTTAATAATGATTTTTTTATTGTAATAATAGTTATATATATATATATATATATATATATATATATATATAAATAGTTGAACTAATTTTTTATTATAGTAATGTCTGATTCCACTATTGATCTATTGATAAAGTAACCAGTGTTTTGAAATTGAGAGTGGGAGAAAGATAATAACTAAGTACTTGAGTAAAGAAAATATTAAAAAAAATACAGTCATAATTATTTTTATTTGATTGGAAAGAAAATAAAAAGGAACAAAAATTGACTTTTATAAATAAAAAATTTTATGAAAATCACTTTGTTTCACTACAAGGTTTTGATAGGTGTAGAATGAGCCGATGAACCAACTTGTCTTGTCATATGTGGGGACTCACCAAAGGAAAAGAATAAAAAGTTGGGTAAAAGTTTGTTTAATTATCCACTTAATTTATGAGCTAAATAGATTTTGAGTTAAATTGGATTAGCTTATTTAATTCGTATAAATAATAATTGTTTCTGCTGTTAATACGGTGATATGATTAGTTTTTACGAATGTATAGTATAGGAAGACTTTGTTATGTTTACAGAATTTTGACTGTTTTATGGTTTTGAATGATATATGTACTTAACTAGTTGGAGTGAGTCGAGTTTAGTTGGATTTGGTATGTGTGTAAGAGTTGAATTAAAGTTTTTGAGGTCTTACAGAGCAATAAATGAAGGACTTGTGAAGGTTTTGGTGATTTGAGTAGATCTCATGCTTTCTGAAGCAACTGTGGTTTTAGGGTGTACTTTGTTTCAGTATCTATACATTACATAAGTGGGTCAGCGATGATGCAGTTGGCACATTAGCAGAAGCTAGGTCCACAAACAACAGCGTCCTCGTTTTAGGTACTATAGAACAAATACATGTTCAACCTACGTACATGTTCAACCTCATTTTCCTTTTCTTTCTTGGGAAATGCTAACCGTTTCTTCTCTTGCTTTCTTAAATTGTGTCAATGGATCTTGTACAAGTGCAACCATTTTGTAATATGAAAATCTTATAAAATAATGACTGCAGGTAGCAATGTAGAGTGGGGAAACATTTGCTCGTCTTACCTTCTATTAACTGAGTATATATGTTCTTGCTTGCTTTAGATACAGAGAGTTTGAATTTGAACCCGGAAAACAGGTGAGTTTATATTGCTTCAAAGTTCCATTGGTTAATTAGATAATTTTTTTACCTGAAATCTTATGTTCAATCATACACGTGATGATCTCTGGTGTGCATTTGCGACTGATTTCTTCAAAGACTAGTATGCAAAAATGGCTACTTGTTTATTCCACCAGAATTGAAAGTTGCATCCACATTAAGGTAGACTATACTATTAGGATTTTTATTGGCCACTCTGTAGTATAGAATTAATACCAATTGATCACGACCTTTGGTTGGAAATATTTTGGAGGCATTATGCTTTTGGGACAAATAGTTCCTGGGAATCTTAAAATAAAAAAAGTGCCTCAATTTAAGGTATAATACATTATTGTAGCTTTATCACCAATTAGATGTGATCTCTAAGGCTTTTTAATAACTCCAGCACAGTGAAGTTTTTGAGTACTGTTTCTGTTTCTGAATGAACTTCTACTTAGAGCTCTGCCTTTCAGTGTTGTTTTGAATTTGTGATTCATTATGAGTCTAAATGCCATGTAAACCTACTATACCTTTCTGGGCATTTCAACAGTGGATATCTGATACCCTGCTAGGAAGTAAGCAAGCTGGTTGTTAAGGTGTGCAATATTGTTGTTGCTAAGTGACGTTATGCTCCTCATTCTGCTGCTGCCATCTTGGGTATATATCCTGAAAAAAAATTGGAAAAAGACAACGGTGATAGTCAAATGCACATGATAGCCATGGATGGTGGATTTTGAGCATTATACCAAGTATGGGAAGTTCTTATAGAAGATCAGTGAGTGGAGGAGGTGTTTCTGAATTCATTGTCATTTTTTTATGAAGGTTAAAAAAAGTTACTGCTATTGAATACTCTAATAACGATTCAGGAATTGATGATGCTCCTCTTGGTGCCTCTTGTTCCTTGTACCTTGATGGTCAATAACGTTTTAGGTAAAGCAATCTAATTAGTTCTTGACATATTTCCTTGGCCAATTCATAAAAAATTGTTTAAATCAAACAGGGGTGAATCTTCTCTGATATATAATCAAACAGAAAGTTATAGTAATTGTTGGATCTAAGCATGTGTTTGTGATGAATAAGAGTGGGACTAAAGGTAATTTTTCCGTTAGCTTGATTCGAATCACGAGAAAGTGAAGCAAGAAGTGGCTTCTCGTGTAGAATAGAAAAGTTGCCTACAGTACACTTCATTCCAATGAGGCAACACAAAAGTGGATTAGTTGCTCTCCACTATGCTTTTCAAAAACACAAGAGTACGAAAATACTATTACCGGTCAATTTAAGGCAGAAAAGTTTCAGATTAGAAGAAACACTTACATACAGTACTTGAAATTGTAGGACGGGTAGACTGCAACAGAAACTCATCAGATGTAAAATATTTATGACACATAACTTCTCATTAGGTTTTAGAGTCTGATCTTAGTAATCTAATCCAAAACTTGCTATCCACAAGCTTCCCCTTGGATTTTTGTGTTTGTTTGCCTCTACATGCTGGTTCTGCAGTGGCCTGGTCCACAACCGAAAAAAAGTGGTATGGTGAGACCTCCAAGAAACTATGTAACACTACCTAATTTCTCTGTTGTCTGTTTTGTTTAGAATAAATAACATAGTATTATCATTTTCTCTGAAAATGCATTACTTATTATATTTTTTAGTGGGCTTTTACTTTTATGGTTTCTTGTTTCCTATTCATAATTGTCTTAATCCTATGAGATGTAATCAATTTAAGTAAATACTATCACCTTTTAATCCAGTTAATGGTAGTCACTTGTTGTTATGATTTTATGGACGAGAATAACAAAATTTAGATTCCACTATGGTTTTTATATAAATTTGACGAAAGAATGTTGTTTCTGAAACTACTAACAAAAATATATCAACGAAGACTAGTTGATTAAACCTCTTTCATGCAAATGTTTAAAATATAAAGCAGTGTTAATATCATTGTGAGTGTTACTACTAGAGATGAGCAACAGCATGCGATTTGATAGGGCAAAAGGAATATGATAAACCAAGTTAACCTGAGTGCTTTTTCTTGAGGTATACTGATCCCATTTCGGCCTTCTGATGCCATTAGGAATTAACCACTTCTGATGTTTCCTTCCAAGGCATGCAATTTCAGGGATTGTGAGGTTGTTTTTGCTTGAAGTGGTCCACTATCGTTGAAAGTGAAAACTACCACTTGTTTTTTTTTTTTTTTTTTCCTGTTTTTCCACCACATATTTTAACATCCAATTTTTTCTTTAATG
>Ga0099824_1009147_pt1 | contig 12319 bp, 7 predicted proteins | sample SiratrowhiteBW_FD_76837 | JGI IMG/M metagenome (GOLD analysis project Ga0099824, IMG submission 76837) | Root nodule microbial communities of legume samples collected from California, USA - Siratro white BW | ecosystem: Host-associated > Plants > Roots > Nodule | place: USA: California... | reverse complement strand
TGGGTACCCAAAAGAATAGAATCAACGCCTAACTTAGTCCTCAAAATATATATGCAGCATCACATTGTTCTTTCATTCATAAATATATCAGATCAGTCTTCAAGATATAAAGGTGCATAGACTCACAGTCTAACACAAAATAATAACGCTTATACAATTTAGACATTATATGCAGAATTTGTCATACGTCCAGTATTATAAAAGTATTTTCGGTGAAAGTAATTTCAACCATTGATGAGAAAATGGAGAAATTGGATTCTAACAAATTCATATTTTTTTATGCATGTGAGTGAATTTTATTTTAGTACCATGCATTCTCAACTCTCAGATCTTGATTTTGACAACCTCTATGCCAACTTCACTAAGCAGATCTCCTTTTAGAGAACCTTGAAACAAACTATTTATTCTATCATCAACAGTAAAGATTTTTCACTAAATCTCATCAAATCCAGTCTCTATATACATACAGTGCCACCTTTTCTTTAAGCCAATAATATTGAAACAACTTAATTCACTCTCAAATCCAATATTTATAGGATATACAGAACATTAAATTTGGCTTTTAATGTCACACTTTTGTAATCAATTTGGACATTAAGATTAAATCAAATTGACCATTGCAGGAACAATCTGATGCCATGCACAACCAAAAGGAAACTGAGAAGTCGTTCTATACTGATAAACAGTTTATATTCAACTAAATCAACCAGTTCAAATTGAAGTATGCAGAAATCAGGGTAGCAACACTTAAAGATGCAAGGTAGTTGGTGAAGGAAAAAAAACAACTTTAGAAACCCAAAGTTAATATCCAAACAGCCCTTAGCAGAATAAACATAAAGTAGTAGCAAATGACACAGAAAAGCACCTAAAGGGTGAGTAATTGCAGTTGCAACCGCCACGGAAAGTCCACTTGTAGCAAAGTGGTTGAAAACAGTCGAAGGTGACGCAGCCCAATTCTGCTTCTCATCGTTTTCGAGTCCTGACACATTTTCTTCTCAATACCCATCATTCAAAATTAAAACTTGATCGCGCAGAATAAATCACGGGTACTCGTTCTTCCATTAAAAAAACAAATTCATCTTATTCAATTTGATATTTGGGTTAAAGGAATAGAAGCAAACATAACCTGAAGGTATGGAATTGTCGGAGGTCAAATTTTCAGGCATGTTGTAGCTTTCTCCGGCTGTGAACACTGAAATGCCTTAACAGATCTTCCCTGTTTGATTCGTGATTTGAAACTGGTCACATGCAAAACAAGGTGAAGAAAAAACACCTGTTCCTGTGGGTTCGGGAAAGAGAAGAATGAGTAAACAAATAATATTCTTTTTTTATTGTTAAAAATAAATAAATAATAAAGGAATTAATCATTAATCTTTTCTCAAAAGTAAGTATATTTAGAGAATTAATTATGTACATTATTTTAATCTCAGTAATATCTTGTGGGCTGTAAAATGGATGCTTTGTTCCATAATAAATGAACAAAGGAGAGAGTGAGAAGAGAATGATGGAGAAAAATCTTTTTAGTAACAGTGTATAGAGTTTGTTCCATGATTTTACAAGAAAAAAAAATTAGAAAATCTCTCTCATAAACATTTAGCTGATGGGAGATACTAAAAATTGCATTAAGAAGGATGAAAATTTAATTGCACAGGTTTAATCACTTGTATCAATTCACATATTCTTATAATAAATTTGTGACTTTAAAATAATTTATTCCTTACAAAATTTTTAACACTTGTCCTGAAAATATTGTAATTTAAAATATGATAGTTATTATTTGAAATTATTAAAAAGAAGTATGATGGATTTCACTTCTCATAGAGTTTGTCTTGAATATATACGTATTAAATTGTGTATTAACACTTTTTTTTAAATGTATATTAATTTACAATAAAACCTTTGATGTGTAGAAAACTTATATGTAAACAGGTCTGGATTTTGTAATTATTCTTTTACCTTTTTTTTATCATTTTATATTCTTATATGCATTAACTAATTTTTTATTTTTTTATCATCTAAGAAAACACTTATAAAAATTTAAAGTGTCTTTTGTATAATTATGAAAATTACAACTTTTAAACAAAAATTAAAATATTTTATAAATATTTTTATTATACATGTTTTATTATAATTTTTCTTTTTCTTTTGATAAAAATTATAAATATTCCTATTATATAACTATACTATCATAAAAGTTGATAATTTTTTTATAATTTTATTGATATTAGTTAATTTTATTATAATACTTACTTTTATTGAAAATGGTTTTATGTACAATTATTAGAATTATAATTTTTAAACAAAAATTAAAATATTTTATAAATATTTCTTATTTTATTATAATTGTACTTTTATTTTGATAAATATTTATAAATATTCCTTTTATATAATTATACTATTAAAAGTTGAGAATTTTTTATAAGTTTTATAATATTTTTGAATTACTTATATTGAAAGTGTTTTTGTTGTATAATTATCAAAATTATAATTTAAAAAAATAAAATATTTTTATAAATATTTCTTATACATGTTTTATTATATTTTACTTTTTATTTTGATAAAAATTATAAATATTTCTATTATATAACTATATTATTATAAAAGTTAGTAATTTTTTAAAATTTAATAATATTGGTTAATTAATTTTATTATAGTAATCACTTTTAGTTATTTTTTATTATTATGATAAAAAGTGGATATATATGCTCATATTTCCACCTTTACTTATTAAGAAATATTACATTTATACTCATTAAAAAAAGATTACATTTATACATACTTATATGAATTGTTCTTTAAGAACATTGACTGTGTCAATAAATTAATGTTTGATGTTTTAACATTGTAAATGATTTCAAATTTAGATATTGAATATGCACTGCATTAAATATTTGTAAATATGTAGAGTAAGAATTTCATTATATACAGTGTTCTAATTTATTGATGAAAGATTACTTTTGGATAATAGTAGTGATCTTAAAACATATATTTAATAGTATAAATTGATTTTAGTTTTTAATTATATAGCTCCCTATAATGTTTTGGTAGAAAAAAAATGCATAATAATTATAATTTATTAAAGCAAGATTACTTTCAATAATGCATGAGATTATAAAGCATATTTAATACTATATGGTCATTAAGATATTTTTGATAGAGAAAGTAAAAAAGAAATAAAAAAAAATAGTATCACTTTCATGCAAATTCACTTTATTCTTGTGATAAAATAAAAAATTAAATTTATTCCTAGAGTTCTTTCCACTTTTATGCCTTTTCTTTGGAACTAAATAAACAATACACAAATCCTATAATTAACAAATATTTATTCAATAATCAACAAGGACAACTATAATTACAGTAATATAATTACATATACAAAAGCAAATTCTAAACCGACTTTGTTAGAGTTTGTTTACTCTAATGATATTTTTAAAAATTTAAACTACTTGAATTTAAGAACTAATCCAAACAAATTTTCCATTATATCCAATGATTACATTTGTTATTAAAAAAAAAAATCTTATGTAGGGACGAAGCTTAAAAAGAAATAAAAATAAAAAATGACACTAAATAATTAGTTTTAAAAAAAGTGAAAAGTAAACTAAATAATTAGTTAAAAAAAAAGTGAAAAATGACACTAAATAATTAGTTTTGTGAAACACCACAGTCTCTCCATTTATAGACTTGGGCTTGACTCAGCAAAAACCTAAGTGTTATACCTCTGTCCCAACTTCGGCCACCGTGGTCTCATCGGCGTGGTAAAGGTTCAACTTTACATTTTACTTTTTTGTTTTTTGGTTTTATTTTTTTCATTCCCTTTTTCTGTGTTTTTTTTTCCCAGTTTGCATTATGCCCTAACTGCTGTTTTCTTTTCTCATACTCTTGTTCCTGGCTTCAAGGCACTAACTTTCCCCTTTCCCTTTGGAGTTTGTTTAAGTTCTATGCTTGGTTCAAACCATGCATTGCGAACTTATTGCATGTCATTTTTTTCTTCGACACTTAAAACCCTGGCAGTTTGGGTTTAATTTTATTAGTCTCTTTTTTTAATTGAACTAATAAATCAGGTTCAAGTCAAGGTCCATGTGGCATCACTAGAATGTTCAAAGATGAAATAAACTAAGTATACTGGAATGCTAATCTTTGTGTTTGTGTGACTTTGTTTTTGTTTAATTCTCCTTTGGTCTTGACTTAGTTTCAATTCTCCCTTTAAGTTTATGTCCACCATCTGATGGATTAGAATCGATGTTCCATAATTTGCTGGTATGGTTTTGGTTTTGTCAATTCTTGGTAGTGTTGCATGTGAGTTTATAATCCTCTTTTGGATCATGCTGTGTGTAGTAGCTGTTCGGTTTGTGAGTCATTTAAATATGGAATGTCAATTTTTTGTTTTGTTAAGTGATCAGGTGAAAGCAAAGTTAAAACTGAGTCATTTTCTTAAAATGAAATTGGCTGGAGAATGTCAGCTGTTTTTAATCTTTAGTAGTGTACTTGTTTGATAATTTCTTCGATTTTTTCTGATTTTTATTTCCAAATTTTGAGAATAAATGTTTTTTTCTTTCTCTAATCACCTGGCTGCCCTGCCGAACCAAGCCTCTATAGTCCAAGCTGGTTCAGTTTGGGATCCTGACCCAACATTAACAAACTTGCCCCAACTTGTTACCGTGACTAGTTTGAATATTGAACAGCTCCAAATCAGTCCAACTAAACCAGATTACATCCCTACTCTTTTGCTTCTTTGTAGGCAACTTGAGTGTCCGTCCACAGAAGTAGAGAAGTAGATGGTGGGTGAAACAGGAAAGCTGTTTGGTTTAGGATGTGATCCAGTGGTGGGATCACTGACTTCTTCGAAGAAGAGGGAATACAGAGTTACAAATCGTCTCCAAGAGGGGAAGCGCCCTCTATATGCTGTTGTTTTTAACTTCATAGACTCCCGCTATTTCAATGTTTTTGCCACTGTTGGTGGCAATAGGGTACCCTCTTCTCTCTTTTCCTCCACCTCCCTTTTATCTTTTCATTCCCCAACTTTTAACCTTTAACACTTTTTCTTCTTAATTCCTCAGGTTACTGTTTATCATTGTCTTGAAGGAGGAGTTATTGCTGTTTTGCAATCTTATGTAGACGAAGATGTAAGTCAACTGTGACACTCTACTCTCTTCTCTCTCTAGTTAAATCTTCATTTCTCTAGGTATGTGTATATAAAACTGCTTCTAACTTTTATATGTTTCTATGTAGATCAGAAGGATGAGTCTTTTTACACGGTGAGTTGGGCATGCAATGTTGATGGGACTCCATTTGTTGTGGCTGGAGGAATCAATGGGGTAATCCGAGTCATTGATGCTGGCAGTGAGAAGATACACAAGGTATTTTGATTACAGTAATGAATTAAATATTTTTTTTCTATTCTTCCACTATTCAAAAGTAATATGCAAATGATTTTATCCATATTATTGAATGCATTTTATTACTAGTCCTTATTTATTTATAAAATGATAAATACATATATTTGTTGCTATATAAAATTAAAATTGTTATAATTACCTTCTTTAAATAATATTTTATGAACAAAAAAGCAACCATTATTTGACAAAAGTATATAAAATCACTGTTGTTAATATATTAAAAAAAAAAAAAAAACTAAGTTATAAGTTATTGCCTTATTTAGACTAGTAACATAGGCTTAATGCAATAAGACCTGTTTGTCCACATTTTCTAAAATTAAGAAAAACAGTTGTCACACTGAAAACAATTACCACAATATTAAGGATAAAATTGTAGGAAATGTGATATGCGTTGAAATTGCTAAACATGGACTACAACACGAATTTAACCCATGAAGGGTTATATAAGTGTGAAATAGCTCTTCAAAGAATGCAAAAAGATAATAATACACAAATGGATGACATGGTAATGATGGAAGAATAAGAAATCAAGAAGGAATTAAAGAACATAGGAACACTTAGAGTTAATAAGAAAAAGAACAAGTGGAAAGGAAGAATTATGGGAAGATGTAGTTTAGAAGAAGTCACGCACGCCACTTCTTGGAGGAGGTTCCAAGATGATTGATGAAAAGGAGATTCAAAATTATATTTAGTCTAAGGTCTTAAGAAGTTGACTTTTTACTATAAAATGACCTTATATTTAGTCAAATGTGAGACCAAATATTTATGGGTGGTCCAATAACGGTTCAAATAGGAGGTAACACAATAAGTCCATCAAATTTGGTTAAGATAAGTTCTAAATGACTCTGATACTATCTTAAGAAATGAATTTTAAGCCTAATTCAACCTTATGAAATTGGCTTGTAAAGTGAGGTTTGGACCCACTTATATACTAACTGAACGAATTTTAGAAAAGGGATCTATCTAGCTCTAGGTTTATTTATGCAAGCCCATAGAAGACAACCTATACTACTAAAAGACAAAATAATGAGAACAATTGTTGTCCTGGCCCTTGCTTCGGTGCAATGTTCCTAGTGATCCTTCTAGAAATGGTTGGGTCTAGGTCCTGAGTTGACTAACTGTTGGGAGAATTCGAGGGGGAAAACCTTGGGGAGATCTCAAACAATGAGAACCGAGCCCAACATATAAGGAAATGACACCACCTTCAACCCAAAACCTTAAGGCATTAGGTTTGCGGATCTTCTTTCTTATATATTGCTCAACTTTCTCATTCCTACCCAATGTGAAACTTAGACTCACTTGAACACCTAACACTAACCAAGCACTGGAACTTGTGTCATGTTCCTGGTAACCCTGAGGCATGAACTCACTCATGGATTCATCAAAATGTGTACACCAAAGGCAGTTGCAGAAGTACATTGTTTTTTATTAATTGTTATGTTATATATAAAATGGTAAATACATCACTAAAATAAATTGAGCACCTAAAGGGAACCTAATTATCTTAATTTTAAATATTCTTTATTACGTTATTATTTTTAGGTTTTAGGGGCCAAACTAAGTATATTTAATGGTAATAAATAAAAAAATAACACTTAAGAAAACCACAGGGATCTAAGAAATAGCAAAAAAAATTACAAGAACTAAAAACAAATAGAATACTATTTGCAGAAATATAAAACACATTTATGTCTATCTTTTTATTCAATAATGTTGACAATGTATTGGTTGTGTACTAATCCCCACTACTACTACCTAACATGATGTCGTCCTCATTGCAGAGTTTTGTTGGCCATGGAGACTCTGTAAATGAAATCAGGACTCAAACATTAAGGCCATCCCTTGTGATATCTGCAAGCAAAGTAAATATCTTCTCCATATTTTTCTTATTCAATGAATCCCTTGTTTTTCATTCAATGACATCTATGATTGACCAGGATGAATCTGTCCGCTTGTGGAATGTTCATACTGGAATATGCATTTTGATATTCGCTGGAGCTGGAGGACATCGTAATGAAGTCTTGAGTGTTGTAAGTGTATTCTTCATCTAATATGTCTCTCCCTTTTTCTTGCTTAGTTACCTATTCTTGTTGATAATATAAGATTTGAATTTTGGAGATTAGCCCAACTAACTTTTTCTTGATTACTTTAGGATTTCCATCCATCAGATATATATCGTATTGCTAGTTGTGGCATGGATAACACTGTAAAAATATGGTCTATGAAAGGTAAGATATTTAGATTCTGAAAGTTCTTTATTGCAATGATAATACAGATAAGGAATATTGCATAACCTCTTGGCGTTTGCATTTTTGTGCAACTGTTTCACTGTTTAATGATACTGCAATTTGTTGGTACTTGTTCATGATACATATTATTACTGGTTATGTATTTTTTATAACTTTATCCAGCAAGAATGATATCCCTTCCGGTAACAAAAATAATGCCATTCTAACTAATGGAGATAATAACAAGAACATTAAATGGGTTTGGCTACATGGATAAGAAAAAGGGTTTCATCAGTCTGAAGCAAGGCTACATGGATAAGAAAAAGGGTTTGGCTATATTGGTACTAGGCTGCCAGTCTGAAGCAACAACTATAGCTTGTTTCATCAGTTATAATCAAAATAAAGGATTAAGAAAAAGGGTCTTTTCCCATTAAATGGGTTTGGCTACATGGATCAAATGACACCTTTGCATCAACTTTTTCAGAGAGGCTATTAATGGTTCCTTGGTCCCCCTTAACCTCTGTTTATACATCTATTCTGTCCTACATGTAATAAACTCTTCTTAATGGATTTGACAAGTTGTTTTTGGTATCTTTGATATTTGTTTAATGATAACATGGAAGCCGCAAGTAACAATTATTTTTGTTATATGTTGGAAAATTCATGTGAGAAACATGATGCTTCTTTCTGTTTATGCACCAAGTCAATTAAAATAAGCAGTTTGGTTGACGATTTTATAGTTGGGTGCCACCATCATGCAGCAGTGTCCTGTGCACAAACCAAAATATATACCGTTTATGCTTGTGAAAATTTTGTTAGTATACCTTCCAATTGTATTGTCCGTTTCATTTTAATCTATCATGTTCGTTATTTTACTGTAGAGTTCTGGACATATGTAGAAAAATCATTCACATGGACAGATCTTCCTTCTAAGTTTCCCACAAAATATGTCCAGTTTCCGGTAACCCACAGTTTACTTTTGGTACTTATCATCCATCGTTTCGATTTTTTTTCTTATTTCTAATAATAGCTCTTCCTGATTTCAGGTTTACAATGCTTCAGTTCATTTAAATTATGTTGACTGTAATAGGTGGCTGGGTGATTTTATCCTCTCAAAGGTGAGTGATTGCTCAGTATCAGACTACCCTTAATATTTGGGAGATAAAAAGTTTTAAAGGTGTTTAGGCTAGTTACTACAATGGGTCATAATTATAGTATTTTTTAATTTAAAATTTCACTGATTCATGAGGTTACTTGCTAATTCCTTAAGTAATGGATTACGTTTCGTTTTCAGAGTGTTGACAATGAAATTGTCTTGTGGGAACCTAAAGTGAAGGAACAAACTCCTGGGGAGGTTAGTTATAATTATCATCTTTTCTTAATTATATTTTAATGTGTAACTTTTAATCAGCTTCACTTTTTCTTTTCCTTTTTTTTTTTTGTGGATCTCTAGGGTGTAGTTGACATCCTTCAGAAATATCCTGTTCCCGAGTGTGATATCTGGTTCATCAAGTTTTCTTGTGATTTCCATTTCAACATAGCTGCAGTAGGTAAGCATATCTAATTGCATTTTTCTTTTACATTGATTATTTTCTGTAGTGTGTGCAGCGTCAGTACTACAGTGACACGAACTGCCTATTACAAAACTTGTTCATAACAGATTTGTGACAATTTGGACTAGTTCTTTTAGTCTATCTTATATTCACCTTTTCTATTCTCTGATTCTGCCAGGTAACAGGGAAGGGAAGATTTTTATTTGGGAATTGCAGTCAAGTCCTCCTGTACTTCTTGCAAGGTTCAGTTATCTATCGAGACTATTTCAATGTATTTTCATTTTATGAGATTCTTAAGTTAAATCACCTTGTTCAGGTTGTCACATCCTCAATCAAAATCTCCAATCAGGCAGACTGCTACATCCTTTGATGGAAGGTATTTCTTCATATATTGTAGTTGCTGCTCTCATAATTTTGATGCAACGTTGTCTTTTGCTATTAACTCTAGTCCTTTCTTGTGTTTGTTGTAGCACTATATTGAGTTGCTGTGAGGATGGGACAATATGGCGTTGGGATGATGTTACAAACTCCCCAACTTAACCTATCTCTGCTTGTACCAATATGATGTACCGATGTCACTGATTAAATCATTTAGTTTAGCCTGTGAATCCATTAGGACTTCCTCAAGCCATGTGAATGTTTGTTCCTAACTTGTGTGTGATTCCTCGTTTGAGATTTGACAATGCAGAAAGATCTCTACTACCAACCTTACCACATCTACTAACCTCTTCAGAAGAGAATTTTGCAATGCCTAAGTTAATGCAATTCATCATAACATCAGTAGAAGATTATGAAAAGGAATAATTAAGGCTCTGTTTTGTCTAACTGGCTTGGAAAGCATTCCAATAAATCACACTTTCCAATCATCTCTCAATCTGCAACATCATACAGAATAAGATAGGCAATAAGCCATCATAAATATGAAAATTCTCATTACTGGTTATAATAGAATGTCAGGTTTTCAACTTTCCAATTAGCCATTTCATTTCAGACAAATTCTTCCTGCACCCTAATACAAATATTTTAATTTCATAAATATCCCAGCACACCCATCCGGTTCATAACGTAAAAAAAAGAAAATCGGATGGCATCCCATCCGGGTTTTATTTTAACATCTGTTTCCAAATCTTTGATTAATCCTTAAAACAAGTAATAAGTAAGTAATTTTTAGTGTTTATTAGCAATTAGTAAGTGGTATTGCTGATTAGAGTAGTTGATTTGGGGTTTAGGCGTTGTTGACGACGAACAGAACAATTTTTCGATTTGATATATGAGAACCGGATATGTTCCATCCGGTTCTCATTTTGATTTGGAAATGAGAACCGGATGGCAGCCCCATCCGGTTGTCATTTCAAAATCAAAATGAAAACCGGATGAGTATGCTATCCGGTTGTCATTTTCAAATAAAATGAATTTTTTTTAAATGACAACCAGATGGGGGTGTCATCCGGTTGTCATTTTATTTTGAAATGACAACCGGATGGGGGTGTCATCCGGTTGTCATTTTTTTTGAAATGTGAACCGGATGGGGGTGTCATCCGGTTCTTATTTTTTTTCCTATATGAACCGGATATGATCAGTTGTGAAATTAAAATTTTATATTAGGGTGCAAGAAGAAGATATTAGGGTGCAGGAAGAATTTGTCTTCATTTCATCACTGAATAAGAAAGATAATAGTTGTGTTGATTTGTTTCTTAAGGAACGATTAACGCGTGATCGTACTTTTAGTACGTAGAGAGTCTCCTACCTGGTCTTTAGCCCTTACATTTTAGCTGACGTGTATATATGTTTAGATAAGAGGAATAAATAGAAGAAAGTTTTTTGCCACTCTTATGTACTCACCATTAGTGTTTTTTCTTGGTGAATTTTTTATCTAACCATTATAAATTATATAAAACAATTATTTTCATTTAATAAATAATTATTAAGTGTTTTACATCAATTATTCTCATTCTTTACATGTAAATTCCTTAAAAAGTGAAGTAAAAATAAGTATGTAATTATTATAAAAATAATTCCTATTTTCTTAAACTTAAAATGCAATAAATAAATAAATAAAATCACCTATTTAAATCCCACGTATACAACCAATCGATTTTCGTTATGTTTATGTCATTACAATTTCACAATTTTTAGTCTTTTAGTTTATAGAGTATTAAAGGTGACCTTAAGGTTAAAAGTCTTATTGGCAATTTTTAATCTACCAATTGAACCAAATAAGTTTTTGGATAAGAAGTTTAGTTACATTTTTTTAAAAGTGCAATAAGGTAGTTAAAATTAAGATTATGAATAAGATTTTGTGAAGAATTTTTAAAATTGTAATTTGTGAAATCATAAGATAGATTGTAGATTTTATTTATTTTTAATATATATATATAATATAACTTTTCAGTAAGAAAAATAAATAAAAATAAAATAAATTATTTGAGAAATGTTAGAAGAAAATAAAAAAATAAAAAATAAATATTAAAAATGTCTTAATTTAGTTTTATTTTATTTTAATTAAAATTGAAACGAATTCAATTTAATTGAATTAAGAAGTTGAAAATGGAAGAAGACTCTTAATTTTTAATTCAATTTAAAATTTATTTTTGAATTTAATTGGTGGTGTTATGTGAATAAGATACTTAAGGTGCTAAAATTTTAATTGTATTAATCTTTAATTAAATTAAGTATAAGGTAAATAATTAGTACAGAAAATAACAATACTAATATATTTTTATCATTTTATTCAACATCTTGCTATTATACGATTTAATATGAAATTAAATTTGAATTGTAGATAATATATATAGTCCTACAATCTTATTATTAAAATATCAATTTTAATTACTTTATTACATAATTTTATTATGTAATGAATAATCTAATATTATTATTTTAACATCTTGAAATTAAGTTAGAATTTGAAGGATTAGAAATAATTATTATTATATTATAAATTAAATGATTGTATACTTAATCAGGTCTACATTAATAAATTTAAATATATCTGCTTTTTTATTAAGGAAGTAATTGAATAAAATTTTAAATTAACTCGTAAAATTGAATCTTTAAGTAACGAGTTTTTTAAATAATTCTTTTCATGTAAACTGATTTTCAATTTTTATATATATATATATATATATATATATATATA
>Ga0099824_1009145_pt1 | contig 12321 bp, 4 predicted proteins | sample SiratrowhiteBW_FD_76837 | JGI IMG/M metagenome (GOLD analysis project Ga0099824, IMG submission 76837) | Root nodule microbial communities of legume samples collected from California, USA - Siratro white BW | ecosystem: Host-associated > Plants > Roots > Nodule | place: USA: California... | reverse complement strand
TATATATATAAAAAATATATATATATATATATATATATATATATATATATATATATATATATATATATATATATATATATATATATATATATATATATATCTTGTGGATATAAATCCATCGGTGATTGTTTCCTGGTATAGGAGAAATGAATGCTTCAATAGGAGGAAAAATTTTAGTGCTATGTAGGATTAATAAGTTATTTTGTTCCGTTTCATGAAATTAATGACATTATTTACTTTTAGCAAAATAAAATATTATAAATAATCATTTACCACAAAAATTTACAAAAGAATTCTAATACATATTATTGTAATGATAAGATTAGAGAAGGTTAATAGTTAGTTAAAGAACAGTTAAATCTTTTAGGTTTCTTTATCTTTGTACATAAGTGTAAATAAGTGTGTGTAATCCTATATACAGTGAAAAATAGAAAGGCTATATTTGTTTGTCCACTAGTGGCAAAATTGTTATTTTACAAACATTTTTCATTTTCAGAATTCTGATAACCCATTTAATGTATCTGACATTGCATCGTGAAAATCAAATTTTATCCAAAAATATTACTGTTATCAATTCTCCAAGCATTTTAATCTGCATGGAAACAACAATTTTTCTGTGTGCATAACTCCATTACCCGCAGAAAACACAGATTTACACTCTTAATGGTCAAAATGTTCATCCTATGGTTACTCGTGCAAAAGCGGGAATTTTCAAACTCAAACTTCATATTGTTTTTCACCTTTGTACCCTACTGAATCACACATTATTAAGCAAGCTTTAGCTAGTCCTGTTTGATTCAAAGCTATGCACACAGAATATAATGTTCTTCTTCAAAAACAAAACGTGGATTCTCACTGATGTCTCTCTTGATGTTACTATTGTGGGCTGTAAATGGATATACAAAAACAAGTAAAATACAGATGAGACTCTTCAGCGACACAAAGCACGCCTTGTTGTAAAAGGTTTTCATCAAGTTGCTGGGTTAGATTACAATGAAACTTTTAGTCCAGTTATTAAACCAGTAACTGTAACTGTAATTGTATGTATTATTCTTGCTGATGCTCTCTCATCAAACTGGCCTATACATCATGTTGACATCAACAACGCATTATTGCATGATGACTTAGAAGAAACCGTTTGCATGCAACAATCTCTAGGTTTTGTTTCCACTAATTCGAATCAAGTTTGTAAACTTCTTAAAGCTATTCATGGCCTTAAACAGACACCTCGGTCATGGTTTCACAAATTAAGTCAGTATCTTTGTCAAATCGATTTTACTCCAACAAAAAGTGATCCTTCATCGTTTACAAAATTTAAAAATAAGGTTACTATATTTATTTTAATATAGGTTGATGACATCATTAGAACTGGAAGTTCTTATTCTAAAATCAATTTTCTTATTCTTTTACTTAACAAACAATTTGCTTTGAAAGACCTTGGTCCCTTACATTATTTTCTTGGTGTTGAGGTTATCTGAAATAAAGATCGGAGTCTTTATCTTTTCCAAACAAAGTATATCAAAAATCTACTTCATTGGACAAATATGTTAGAAGCTAAAGGACACCCATGATCACATCTATGCCTCTCACTCAGGGGCTCCACAACATTTCACGATCCTACCTTATATATAGGTCCATTGTTGGTGCCTTACAATATGTGACCATAACCAGACTTGAGCTTGCATATTTTGTCAACAAGGTATGTCAGTATATGCATCAACTGCAAGAACATCACTAGAAAGCAGTCAAGAGGATTCTTCATTGGAACTCCTCACTATGTTCTTTTTCTTAAAAGTTCTTCAAATTCAACCATTCTGGGCTTTAGTGATGCTGATTGGGGGTAAGATTTATGTGATTGCAAATCGACAATAGTTTTTGTGTCTATGTTGGATGCAATTTTGTCTCTTGGGAATATCACAAACAAAGAGTGGTTTCTCACAGTAGCACTGAAGCAGAATATCGGAGTATTGTTGTTGTTCTCACTGAAATGACTTTCATTCTTATTTCAAGAACTTCACATCGTTTAAGATGTCTCAACTATATACTCTGATAACCTGGGTACTGTTCTTCTTGTTGCCAATCCTGTTCTTCGTTCAAAACATTTCGAGTTAGATATTTATTTTATAAGAAATCGTGTGCAACAACTTCTTCGTTTGTCTTATTCATCTCCCTTATGTTTTCAAGTTGCTAATAGCTTCACAAAATCGCTATCTGAATTTAGTTTTTGTAATTTTAAAAATAAACTTATGATTGTTAATGATTCCATCATAAATCTAAGAGGATGATAAGATTAGATAAGGTTAATAGTTAGTTAAGAGACCGTTAGCTCTTTCGGTTTCTTTATCCTTATACATAAGTGTGTGTAATTCTATATTTGCAAAGTGAATCAAAATCATTTTCCGTTTCTTCTTTTCTAACAAACATGTAATGTATAATTTAATCCTAAATGAGAAACTAATTAAAAAATAACTTGTACATGTATCTTTTGTCATCATTATCACAACTTGTCATTTTGGTAAGAGCTTCTTAAATATTTGATAATACAGCTATGATACAATCAACATAACCAACTTGAATTGTCAAATATCTGATCTTTGTCAAATATAGAATATGATAACAAAAAATATTATCTGATTTGTCCAAATTATCGAATAAATTGATGCTTATTTATATCTTATTTTAGCAATGTTCTCATATTTTATTTTATCTTTACCAAAACGAATTTGAGAGTATAATAACCTTTTATAACATATGAATTTAATAGATCAGATTCTGAAAATATGTGATATTGTTTTAATAAAATTTTAGAAAATTTAAATACTGATGAGTATGTAATTTTATACTTAAAATTTAGATATTAAAAAAAGTACCGTACTACAATTTCCGTTTGATTTTATTATTAATTAACACTATTTCAATTTGAGATAATTTTATTTTGTTAGTTAACACTTTTCCATTTGAGAATATTACCAATTAAGTTATCTTATATATAATTAACAATGATGATTAATCTCAAACTGTTTCAAAATTATAATTAGCGAGTATTTAGGTTATTTACAGAAAATTGGTACATGTACCATGAAAAAAAAAAAATACAAATAAAAGGGTATTTTAAGATAAGAAGTTAGATTCTTTAACTTTTCAAAAGACATAACTTGATAACGTAAAAACTTTTGAGAATCGAACATTTGAATGTCAGAGTATTTTTGCAGGTAGTTAATTCTTCTCTAACCGAACATAAGCGAAACTAAGATTAAATATGAAATGGATTTTCTAGTTCGATAGGAGACTAATATAACTATTGAAAATACCAAATAAATAAACAAATCTAAAAGAATTTTTTGATTTTGTAAGATTAATCTCAGCTTTCTGATATGGTATATGTTTGATTCGGGTGGATCATATTCAAATTTCAAATAGAATTATCTCAGAAAATGATATTCTCAGATAATGAATTCAACATTCACATTCAGCACTCATCATTAAAAGCCATCACATGAAATAATTAGGCTCAACTTAATTTAATTTGCACTGTATTATTTTTCAACAACTATTTTGCATTGCTGGATTTGGTAAGCTACTTGGCAAGTAGAGTTACCTATTAATGAGGGTGCTTTGATTTTATGTGAAACGTTAATTGCATCAAAATTTCATGGCCAATGGTTTTGGTGCAACTTGAGGAGGTTTTGGTGCAAGTTGAAGCATAGGGTCCCATCTACACTAGTAAAAAACAGTTTCTATAGCTTCCAATGGAGATAATCACCTTCTAGGTACATAGATACTAGACAAAAAACCAAAGCCAACTTTTTGAGTGATAGATATGGAGAAAACTTCCCACTGAAATAAAATCCATAATGAAAATAGAAATTCATTTGAGTTTATATTTTAAAAAAATAAATTTATTTAAAATTAAAAATAGTGGCTTGTAGAAAATGGTAGGACAAGTTGCATAATTTTGTTGTACCTTATGTCCATGTCCATTGCTTCTTTGTAAGGAACAACACAGATGGCATCAAAACATGGCAAGGACCAGCTTGGGAAATGCAATTAAAGATTGTTTCTTTCTTTGTGGGCACACCTCCATGACTGTGACATGAGAATTTGGATAAGAAGATGCAGTGTTCAGAAACACCTCAGTGCCAAAAACCGGGTAAAGGAGCCTCCTTTCTAATCTAACCATCAATTCTGATGTCTCAGAGCTGAGTGTAGGACCCTTTTCTGTCCTCTATTCTGGCATACTAAGGGGCCATTAAGAATCATAAACAGAATTTCATAGAATTCAGTCAATTTTAAATTAATATAGAAGAGGGAAAATCCTTAAAAACTTTATTCATCTGACTACTTTTTCTTGTGAACTTTGTCAAAACTTTAGTGGATATTCATATTTAAAGTGTTTAAAGTTTGTTGCAATCTCTAAATAACACTTTAAATTTGATTAAGTATATCAATATCATAGTGAAGTTGGGGTTGTGATCTCCTAGTCTCAACATTCTCATCATTCCTTTCAGGGAATTCATATCCAGGATATTGTTAATAATGTTGATTAATTTTTCCATATTGCAGAAATACCTTGAGTATTAATATATCAGAATGGTACTTCTGCAATCATAATAAATCACTTTTAAATTGGAATGAAATACCTTAAATCTTTACATTTGATGACTTGGTGGAACCTATCTTTCAAATTTTAAATACTTTAAAAATATTAAACCTATCTCTCAAATTGACCTCCGAAATGGTTAAAATATAAAACCCTCCTTAAAAATTATAATCTGTAGTCTCAAATATTAAAGTCAACAACAAAAATTTTAATTCATATTTTAACATAGTAAATCTAACTTCAAAATTTTGTAGCCTACTTTAACTTTACATAAACTCAAAGTGGCAAAACATTGTAGAATAACACAGAATGCTTGTAAAACTTAAATCCTTACTTTCAATCATTAAGCATTAGTTGTGTAACACAAATGCATCACACATATATTCAGCCTTGGAAGTAAAAATATCTAGGCATAATGTTTGACATAATTGATTATGCTTAACAATAAAATAATCTATTATGTCTTAAATATATAATATACTATCAACTATGTCTGACTATACAATACTCCACCCAAGTTTTAACGCATAAATAACAAAATATACCTTTCTGTAAACTGTATTCAGGACTTGGAAATGGTAAGATAAACATAGTTTCAGTTGTAACGCATTTCAGAAAGCAAAAGCAGAAAAGCCTGTGAGTGCAAACATAAATACAAACACACTATTGCAGCATATTTGTTCTACTCATTTTCTACTTTCCTGAAGCCAATTCACGTCCCTATATACATGTTAACTTTACTGATCCTATAATTTTTTACCTTTCACGCTTAAGTTCTCATAAAGTGTGGAAACTTGCATAAAAACAGAGTCATGGGTGTTGAACTGAACTGAACAAGTATTCCAACACACACCCTTGTTGTGTCAAAATTTCCAACTCACTAGTATTTCTTTGAGAAATATCTAGTAGTGGAAGCTTTCCCCAAATTCCAATAGTCTAGAGCATATGCTAGAACACAGGATTGTGCTTACATCATTAAATGACCTCTTAATTGAAAACAACTAAGACTTTGTGTTTTGGGGGGACCCTTTTCCTTGACAAACAAATATAAATATCTACCTTAGCTACTAACCATTTTTCAATCCTATAATCCACCTCACATTGCTTCATCACTCCTTAAACATGACCACAGCAGAAGAAACTTCAAACTTGGATCTCATACGCCAACATCTCTTAGGTGAAAACATCTCAAACTCCTTCCTAAACCTCAACCCTGTGAAGCTTGAAGCCCCCTCATCACCAGAGTTTGATCTCAGCTCATATATTTCAGACACCACCAGTTTCTTCACTTTCCTAGAAGGGTATGACTTGGTGGCAGACATGGAGTTTGTTGATCACAAGGCCATGAATCCCACATCGAAAGCAACCATCCCCAGCCCCTCTAAGGAACCAAATAAATGCAACTCTCCTGAACCAATGGTATCAGCAGATGAGAAGGCAAAGAAGGCAGAATACGATGGGACAAAACGATATAGGGGAGTTAGAAGAAGGCCTTGGGGCAAGTTTGCTGCTGAAATCCGTGACCCTTCTAGGAAAGGGACAAGAGTTTGGCTTGGCACTTTTGACAGTGAAATTGATGCTGCTAAGGCCTATGATTGTGCTGCTTTCAAGATGAGGGGTCAGAAGGCCATTCTCAACTTCCCTCTTGAGGCTGGAGAGTATGATCCAAAGCCAAACAGTTGTGGCAGGAAAAGAAGAAGAGAGAGCCTTGAATTGGAGCTCCCACAGGTCCATGTTCATCATGGTGTTTCCTGAGAAACTGAGAACAATAGAGTTCATAGCAAAAGTTTGTCTTCTAGAAAAAATAAGATTGCTTTGCCTATTTAATCTGTACATAGAAGCATTGCTAATGTGAAATGTCTATCTGAATCTATGTTATGAAAGTTTTACTAACTCTGAGGAACCTAAAAAAATAGAATATTAATCAATTTCTGTTTGAAAATACACACAAAACAAAAAAGAATGAACCATCACATTTTCTTGTTGCTGCTTGCCTCTGTTTTTGAGGGAAATTTATCAGTTCTTCTTCACTTCTGTTGGTTCATTCAAGGATCATTCCTTATTCAGAACAATTACCTGTTCATTACTTAATTGATTGTTTCTTCAATCAAAATTTTTCCTTAGTTTTCAATACAGAAATATTTATCCTTATAATCCATAACAATATAATTCATTACATGAACATACACATAGTAAAATGAACCAACACATTGCCTTGTTGTTCTACTGTCTCTGTTCTTGAAGGAAACTTACAAATCTTTTCAGTTCACCTTCAATTTATTGACTCATTCCTGCATTCACTTTCAATGAATGTGTTTTGCAAATTACTTAATAAATCAAGAAAAATAAAATTAATTATTTTTTTTAAACATTAATATTTAATGAAAATATTTTTATGAAAATTACTGTTAACTAGTCTTATAAAAATATAATTATTTATACTGAAAGGAAGGGGGAATTTAAGTTTATGGAAGAAACCTAAATGAAAAATAACCACAGGTTTCATAAATGGTGTCTGTACCATTCTGTTCCTTGTCAGAGAAGTTGTCAGAAAAGACATTACTAAAATAGTTTAGTACTGCCTCCAGTTTTCAGAAAAAGAAAAACTACAAACAAAATAGTTAAGTTGATTAAATTTTGTTATTCTTTTATTATTTTTTCTAAAATATTTTTAATAGTAAAAATTAAATATATTATGATTATATAATAAAAATTTATAAATTAATTAAATATAATATTTTAAAAAATGTAAATGAGTTAAAAATAGATACAAATTTGTTTGCATTTGAAAAACAATAAAAAATATGTTTTTTTATCAATAAAAACGAAAGTTGTAGTTACACCTTTTTACTCGATCACCATAGTTTGGTATATTAGTGTCGCGTAAAATATAAACATAGAACTTCACTTATTACATATTCCTTCTATTTCTTTATTAGTCTTGACGTTAAAAACCATAAACTTATAATCATACAAATATTATATTTTTTCTTAATATATTAAAATAAAATTATATGTGATTGTATCATCTAAAAACATATTGAATATATGTCTTAATTGAATTATGCGCTTAAGAATCATTTAATCATTTTAATTAATACTTTCTATTTTTGGTACTAAATTAACTATAGATGATAATAAAGACTAAAAAATATTAATAAGATCTCAAAGATTTAAGTATAATAAAAGATTAAAAAAATTAAAATGGAACAAAATAATATTCGAAAAAATTTAAAACATATTTTAAATAAAAAATTATATTAGTTTTAAATAGTATAAAGATAAAAAAAGGAAAATATCAATAGTTTCTTCCCTTTCTCTTCTACTGAGTCTAAAAATATAATTACTATAATTTAAAATATTATTTATTGTCTTAATTACATTTTTTATTTTTATTTCAATATCAAACTAACCATAATTAATTATAGAAATTAAAACAAAAGCAGTTTAAAACGATCAAATATTCAGAATTAATAAATATGTTTATGGAAACTTAAAAGCATTAAACATTTCTAAGTAGGTGTCTGCTACATCTCTTTCCTTTGAATTGTTGTGTGGAAAGTTATGGATGAACATGTTAGTTGTAATTGTGACTTGTTAAAGAGGTGAATCAGCCAAGAAAGATGAGAAGAATCTTCTAGCCTTTGCAACTTTCTTTCTCTTTCTTTCTTTTTATAACTTTTTATTGTGGGTAACATGGAAGCATTTGGCTGCATTATCTTTCACCCTCATAACGTGGCATATCTCTTTTTTTCCAATCACTGTTATCACCATTTTCTTCTACAATTTGCAGGGTTTCCATGTGCAGCAAAGATAAACAATACATGTGGCAAGCTATTTGTTTGGTTTGATATAGATGTTTAGGTCATATCCAATCCAGTAGACGTGTTATATAAAATTAAATTTCACTTTATATAGTTATTATTATGTTACATTAGTTATATTTAAATGTTCTTATCAGTTATGTTTCAATATAAGAGTTTTATAAAATTCATACTTTTATAATTTTTTATTCTTACTTATATAGCTACTATGATATTTGATTTTACTTTAATAAAGATGTTTACAATTATGCAGATTGATTCTACGTGATCCACTAAGCCAATGAGATTTCACTCGTTATCTCATCCATGCAATAAGGATATTTCCAATCTTAATTTTCTCAATTGAGATATTTGCCTAATTTAATCCACTCAACGAATTTACTCTATTTCAAGAATATGTTTAAACTAATTGTAAATGATTGAGAAAGTTTATATATATATATATATATATATATATATATATATATATATATATATTAGGTAGCAAAAAAGAATACTTGAAAGAAATGAATGATGTGAAACCTAAGTTGGTTCACAAAAATCGTTTATTAATTACATTGATTGTTTTAACACCTTTATAAATAAGTTTAATACACAATTTTCCATAAACCATCCACATATCAATTGACCTTCGTCACCCATATGAACATTATATAATGAACATTATATAAGAGAAAATTGAGTCTTTAAAAGCTTTCATGTAGAGATTTGGAAAGGTTCTACTTAACAATAAAAATAAGCAGAGAAGGAGAATTGTCAAATTGATGTTGGAGGAACTATCAAAGTTTCAAAATCACATAAGAATTGAAACTTCCAACAAGATATTTAACAAAGACCGTCACAAAAGCATACCAGTTCAGTCACCACAACTCACAATTTACCAATTATACTCCCTTAACACCAAATAAATAAAAAGAAATTAGTTTAAATAAGTTAAAATTAGTTTATTGCAAAGTCAAAAATAAAACTTTAGAAAAATTATGAGATTCTAAAAATGAACTTAGAAAAAAATTCATATTTTTCTTCTTTTAGAAGTGAATGTGTTCAAACTTATTTAAACATATTAAGATAAATTGAAATATTTTTATAACTTTTTTGAAAAATATGACAACCTTGACTTGAGGTTGTGGTGATTAATGAAGAAAGACATTAGGAAGTAGAGCTCACAAAATAGGTCTAATCCAAATATATAATATGTCATGGATTAGAATCAAAAAAGAGAATCTAAATTAAAGTAAAAAAATTTTGATCCCATCTGTTTAGCCACCAACCTAAATTAACTTAAACCAACTTAATCCATAGACTTATAGACCAGTTTATTTTTAGAACTAGTAATTATAACTTAAGAAAAAGTATCTTATCAATATATATACATTAAAATTTATACATCCTTACCAATATACTTAAAAATTGAAATTAAATAAAAGAGACTATTTTAATTTTATAAATTTAGAGGAAAAGAATTGATTGAGATGTTATAGAATGAGACTAGACATGCATGAAAGAAAGGAAGGGATGGTGGACATGCAAGTGGGTTTGAATGAGAGAGATGTTGAGGTGATGTGAAAAAGGAAACATGGCCAATGGAAGAAGTGAGAGAGAAAGCAAAAAGCCTAGTTCATTTCCGTCTTCCTCACCACTTCATTCCTCTCCTTTTCCTGATTTGACAAATGTTGCACACATCACAGAGGGAACCTCCACAATATATACCAAATCGTAACGGGTTTTGATGCTCTAGAAGTGACGTTTCTTGAAAAAGGACAAAATTTGTACAATTTTGAAGGTTAAAAGCTATGATTTCCATATGTAAGTTACTCTTAAAATAGAACACTCATTTGGAAAAAGAAAATTATATAGATGGAAACCTTATCTTATTCTGTGGAATTCAATTATGTATAGAGTTAGTTATTAAGATGGATTTTAATCAAGTTTTTTACAAAATTGTTTTCATAAATTAAGTAAAAAAGAACTTTCTCAAATAAAAGTAAAAGTTTCATTAAAAGATAGTATAACCCTTTGTAAAAGAATTTTTTATGAATGATTTGAGGAATATTTTTTACCGATCAAATTGTTGTAATTTTATGATTCTCTTGTTGAAATTTTATCCTCAAGTGTCGTATTATTAAAAGGGATTTTAACTATTCAAAATTCTTTCATTTTATTGAAAATATAATTTATAGTTTAATCTTTATATTTTGAATTATCAGTTTGATTTTTGGTGGTAAAAAAAAACTAAATTGATATCTCTATATGTAAACATTACCAATTGGTTCATATATGTGAAAATATTTTCTTATATTTTTAATTTGTTATTTATATAGTTAACATATTTTAAATTTGATTTTATATATGTAACACGAGTTTTTTCTTTTTTATTTCTCTTGAATGTATAAGAAGATATTACATTATTACTAAAAAACTCATGTAGTGTCTAATGTAAAGATACATGTAATTATTATTTGAAGGTTGAAAATATATGCAACTTATGACATACTTTTGTATGTAAGCTTTTATCATGTTTATAGAATAAACATTCTTCTTTGAAAAAAATCGTTTATTCTATGCCATTTTTTTTAGCTTATCAATTCGAAAATGTTATATCTATACAAGAGCTAAATATAAACACTAAATTATATGTTTAATCTAATTCATTTTATAAAATGTTATAAACTAATATTTAAAACTTTAGATAAAAATGAACCTTTTTTTTTAAGTGAATGAGATGAATTTAATATTCTTATTTTATTGGAATTCAAATATAAATATTGTAAAATTAGTAATTAGAAATTATATAATGTAAAGTAAATAGTTTTACTATAATAAAAATTAATATATTTTATTTTTAGTATAAAAAATAATCTTGATAAAAAAATTAATTACATTAATTTTATTTGAATTTTTTTAATTTTCTAATTCCGTTAATGATTAAGATAATTGAGCATTTATTTAATAAGATGGAGTTACTCAAAGTTGTATTATAAATTTGAATTATAAATGTATTTTTTCCGTATATGTTTTTAAATGTAAATATATTTTTAGATAAATTTATTAAAAATAGTGTAAAACAGTAACATTTATTTTGTTCTAAATTAAAATTAATTTATATATATTAAAAAAGTTAAAAAAATATGTGTAAGAACTTTTATAAATTATTTTATACACAATACTTCTATAAACTATTTTATACATAAACTAATTGTAGTTTATGAACAAATTTATTTTATTTTTCTATAAGTTCATTTTAGAAGAATTCCTCTATCCTATAATATTGTAGTATTTTGTTGATGGAGTTGGTTTCATGGTGACTACAATGGTCAATGTCATGAGTAGTTACAGATTACAATCACAGTTAATTGTTAGCACTGAATTGTGTTTGATGATCACAGAATGAAAATGATGTCTCTTTTTGTTTTTGTCTGTTAAAATATTTGAAAAAAAAAAAAGTTAGTTGGAAAATAAAAGAGACCCGATCAAAAGCGATATTAAATTAATTAAAAAAAATATCATAAAATCAATTTATAAAATAAATTATATATATATATATATCAGCATCTTCAAATTATTTATATATACTATAAAAATGCAAATTATTTATCCAAAAACCACGCTTAAATTTATTAGATAATTACCCATTAGTCTTTAATTTATGGGTTATGATCTTTTTAATGAAGATGTGGAGTTCAAATTTTGTAAATAGAAGGATTTTAATGAAAGAGAAATTGTAAGTAAAAGTTTATCGGGGTTTTTTTTTTTTTTTTTTGTAAAAAACTATATATATTTTTTTTTATAATTTGTTTTTTTGTTATTTTTTTTATTTAATTTAATATCTTTTTTATTTGGGCTTCTTTTATTTTCCAACTACCTTTTTTTTTTTCAAATATTTTAACAGACAAAAAC
>Ga0099824_1009144_pt1 | contig 12322 bp, 7 predicted proteins | sample SiratrowhiteBW_FD_76837 | JGI IMG/M metagenome (GOLD analysis project Ga0099824, IMG submission 76837) | Root nodule microbial communities of legume samples collected from California, USA - Siratro white BW | ecosystem: Host-associated > Plants > Roots > Nodule | place: USA: California... | reverse complement strand
GTACGTGGCGTTGTTAAACCAGAGGTTCAAGGGATCTAAACGAACTTTCGTTCTTTTAATAGTCCCTTCTTCGGACCAGTAGCCCTGCGCCCTCGGGTATTCCAGCCGATATACAAAATCCGGAGTTCCCTTTTATCTACTATATGGCGTAAAAATAATAAGAATAAAATAGGTTTTTTATAAATATCTTATTAAAATCAAAGGAATTTATTATATGATTTAATTTCTTTAAAAAATAAGCTTAGACAATGCTTTATGTAATTATGAATTAATTATTACAATTTTATTTAATATATATATATATATATATATATATATATATATATATTATAGTGTATTTTATAAAAATAATTGGTGCATTGGGTTACTATACTAGTTACTATCCAAACATTGTTTTAAATATTTAAGCAAATTAGAGATCAAGTTTTAGTTATCAAATAAAACGGTTGTTAATTGTGATAAAAAAATTATTAAATTAGGTTTTAGTTGTTAAATAATTACAAAATAAAAATAATGATTGAATTTAGTGACTAGTTAAGTTAAAGTCACTTATATTCTAAATTAGTATCTAGTTAAGTTAGAGACTAATTTAAAATCTAATGGTATAAATGGTTAAAACTTTAGTAGATAATGTTAGATATCAATTATCTTGACTTAATTGGTCACTAAATTCAATCATTAATTTTATTTTGTAATTATTTAGCAACTAAAACTTAATTTGATAATTATTTTGGTCACAATTAATAATTATTTTATTTAGTAACTGAAAATTGATCGCTAAATAGATTTTTTTTATATATATCATTAAAAAAGTAAAATATTAGGACAATAATATAGTTATTTTACATAACTTAAAAATCAAAACTAAAAGTAAAAGAAAAAAAAAAGAATATTAGTTTGGGAATCTCAAATTTAAATTTAACAATCCTTCGTATCTATAACTCAAACTATTAAAGTTTAGCTATCTCACACAAAGGTAATTCCTTCTTTAATAATTTTACTTATCTATTTAAAATTCAAATATAGTTTTAATAACTTATTTAGTTACTATAATTGCAAATTTTTAATTATATAAAACATTTTGTTAATCTCTCTCGATACTAAGATATTTAAAAATTATACGTATCAAACTGAAAATGAAATATTTTAAGTATATAAACTAAAGTGAAAAGTTTCTATAACCATAGTCTAAACCATATATAGGACTCCCTTTTAAACTTCAAATAGTAAAAATTAAAAATGCGGATAATTGGTCAATTTCCATAATAAAAAAATGTATGAAAATTGTATGTAGTGATTTTTGTGGTTTTTTTTTTTTTTTCTTTATAGTTGATAAAGAGATTCACGTGCTTGAATATAATTATTCTCTAACAAAAAGTAAAAAAGTTATTAATGTTTTTAACAAAACAGTAGATTTACATATTGTAGAAGGATTTAATTTTATATATTTAGAATCAATGCAAGTATTTGTTAAAACAAAATTATATAATATGCCTATAATTATATTTCTAATAGATATAAGAATAAGAAAATTTTATAATTCATTTATAGCTATGATGCAAAACAATTTACCTGGTGAATAAACTTTTTCAACTATTACCCAAACTTTTTTACAGATATAAAAAGCGATTACACTTCCAAATTAATAAAATTAGATATAAAATCTGCTTATGAAAGGACGGGAACCTTTCAAATTATATACAAAATTTATCATAAATCAATAAAAATTAATTATAATTTTAAGGATTTAAGATAGTCATAAAACAAAGTGGTCTTATGTGGTAGGTGTTTGCCGTTTGGTATATTGTTTGAGGTTAGTTTTCTATTTATTTTTGGGATTGTAGAATGCAGATATCTTTTGAGTTACAAAATTTGTAATATTATATATATTTTAGATTCTATGATTAATAATATAAATTTATATTTTAGATTACATGATTAAAATATAAATTTGTATTTAAAATTATATCATCTAAAATATAAAATTGTATTTGAATATGTGTACTTCAGAATACAAATTTATATTTTAGAAAGTACAACTTAAAATATAATATTTTATATTATATATTTTGAAATACAAAATTGTATTTCAAGTATAATGGAATACAAAACTATATTTTAGATCATATTTCAAAATATGTATAAAAAAATATAAATTTTATTTTAGATTATACAATTTATAATATAATTATGCATTATAAAATATATAATTTAAAATCCGATTTATATTGTGAATTACATATTTTGCAATACAAAATTGTATTCCAACAAAGCAAAATACAAAATATTTTCATAATTTAATTTTTTAATATGATTGCAGTATAATAATTGTTGAATGTAAAAATGGAATCTCAATTGTAGAACATAATATATGCTGAAATAAATAATATTTTAAATATAGAAGAATTAAATTTAATTAAGTTTGTGGACAGTAAAAATGAATTGGTTCAAAGAGTTAAGAATTTAACAACAAATAATGAAATTTCATTTATTTGTATAAATATTTGAAACCTCTTATAATTATATTTTCATATATTTGTGCAATTATTTTTTATATGATAATTTTGATATTTTATTTAGATTAAGGAGTTATTTGAGATGAAAGTATATAAAAAATTAAGTTGTTTAGATTAAAAGAAAAATAATAAAAATAAAAAGAAATTTACAAAAATCTATAAATGATATGATAAATGTAGTGAATAATTTTTTTTAGTTATTATATAATTAATTATATTTATTCTATTATAATATAAATATAAATATTAATAAATTTATAATAAAAATTAATTATATAAAAATATAATATATGTTTAATATAATAAATATATCTATAAATAAATAAAATATTTATATAATATATATTTATTATATAATAAATACTTTATTTCATTTATTATATATTAATTATAACTTTCCTCCCACATTTTATTGGAAGAAATTGTGATAATTATATCTAACAAAAATGGAGTGAAGTAAAGATTTTCATGTATGTAGAAATGCAAAACATAATTATGGGAGTGGAAAAAAGAAATCTTCTTGTCTAATATCTCAAAGATGAAATGAAAAGAAAGTTTAAGTGATTAAAAAATTATTTAAAGAATGACTTAGACATTATATAATATAAATAAATCTTCATTGTCTAGATTTTATTTTGTTTTTTTTTTACATAATTAATTGTTATTAAAAGTTAGAAAAATCTAAAGGATTATTTTAAAATATCAGTTTACAATCTAAACTGTTTTATTTTTCCAGATTCTTCATCAGAATAGGCAGTTTACCACCTCAGAATGGGCAGGGATATAGGGATATAGATGCATAGATAATAAGAGGAATTGGAATTGACCACGATCGCAATGAATACCTGCACTAATGTTATGAACTTCATTCAAGTTCCTTCTCCTTTGTTTATCAAGTCTTTTAAATCAGTTCCATCGTTCAGATGCCGCTGCAGGAGCTCAGATGAGAAGGGAAGAGACGATGTGAAGGACGCACTGTATGGGTTGGTAGACGAGCAAGTTCAAGAGCTTTTGAGCAGAAAAGAGAACCAGATTTTGCTAGATGGTTTAGAAAAGGCGTCGCAGAGGGTTGAGATGGCTAAGAGAGAACTTGAATTGATCCAAAAACAAGAATTAGCTGCCAAGCAGTTGAAGGATTATGTCAACCAGCTGGAAGGCGAAATTATCGAGGTAATGATTTTTATTTTTTTTTTCTTCCTTAGATATCAATATCAAAAAAATAAGATTAATCTCTGTATTTTACCGATCTGGAGGAACATGACCAATTTAATCGTGAAAAAATTGCCCTAACTTTTGTGGCTGAAACAGGGATTGCGTTTGTGTAGATCTCTGTTTCATGGGACTTACTGAAGCCATACTCCTGATACTGAATATTTCTCCAAATGCACCAATGATATCGGCACTTTTCTGATAAACTAATAATAAACAATCTTAAATGTCTTTCAGCCTAGAATAGATGTTACTAGCTCTATTGGAATCAATAAAGAAAAATTAATTACTTTTATGAATAAATATTGTTATATGGTTGGATTTCAATCTATCGCATATATGACCAAGGGAAATCCTCAGCTTACTACACAATAAGTTAAGACTTAATATTTCTTAATATAGAAAGTATGTCTTAACAAGTTTTTCCGTATCACTCATTATCGAGCTGTCACAGTTCCAACCTTACAAATTGGTGTTTACAAATTGTTATGAGTTAGATTTAAAAACTCTATATAGTACTTAAAATTCATTTAGTATCTTTGCTGTTATACAATAATAAGTAGATGTTATTCTTAAAAGAGAACCAACAATACCAATTTTCTCAAGAACTACTACAAAGATAATTCATAGTGCATTGAAAGGTGTTGAAGGATTGATTAGATTAGAAGATCTACCCTTCTCGGATTTAGGAGTTAGTCCTTATCCGATAGGTACATAGTAACGAGAACACTAAAGTAAAAGTAAGATAAAGTTAGAGAAGTTAAGGTGTAAGCAGTAAGTCACGCTTTATCCAGTGAATATGTCGGTTATAGTGCGACTTCTTTAACAGGCTCACGAAATTTCAAGAACTCGAGAAATAGTAAAATCCTTCAATTTTGAAACTTGTTTTTTTATACCTAAAGCACTTTCTTCTCAAATCTCTGATGACACACTTATAAGGAGGCCTCCCATAAATACACATGTCCTAGGTGGAGAGGGACGCTTGATCCCTTTATGTTAAAGTCAATACTTTAAATATCCTTGTAAAATGTCATTTTCATGGATTTTTATCTTATTTTAACCAGCCTTGTATACATTACAGAAATATTTTGCCCCATATAAATTCATTTAATAATTCTTCGGTAACTGGTATAGGTTACTTATCTCAATGAGCTATTTTATAGCAAAAGTACTATTTACCTGTGATAAAAAAGTATGGCGTAGTTTACGACGTGTCTTTAACTTGATTTCTTTTAATTGCTTGATTTTCACTTGAGTCATTACTTACAAAAATTGAGTGAGTCTAAGATTGAAGAATGTCAAAGAGACATATCGGAGGCAAAAGCCCTGGTTGAGAAAGCTGAGCACTCTCTATTGAAAAATGTGGGAGGTCCTGAAGGTGGCGGTACATCCATGGAGATGAAAAGTGAAGAAATTGATCGAGATGAAGAGAGATGGGAGTCAATAAAAGCAGCATCAATTTCTGCCCTCGTTGGTACCGTTTCAGGTCTCCCCATATGCTTCACTCAAGTCACCGACACAACTCAGCTGCTTCTCCCTTTAACAATCAACTTCATTAGTTGTGCATTGTTTGGAGTGACTTTTCGTTACACTATAAGGAGAAACTTGGATGATGTTCAGCTTAAGACAGGGGTCGCGGCAGCTTTTGGTGTTGTTAAAGGTAATCGATCATATTGTCATCCTTACATTTTAAATAGCTTCAAAATTTTGTCACTGCATCACTTTTAGATAAAATGATATGTTAATTTTTCTTTCTTTTGAGGTCTTGAGTTGAATGCTTTGATTCTAAATAAATTTAATAGTGGCATTACTAAAACAAACTCATGATGCAGGTCTCGGAACCTTAGGTGGTGGACCACTCCTTGAGCCAAACTTTCAAAGCTTCTTATCACATGCCCAAGACGGGACAATTTATGTGTGTGAGAATCTCTTAATTTTTGTTTCGGTTGCTGTTGCTTTAGATTACTGTTTCAAGACAAGGCTTTTGAGGGCTTTTCAAATTGATTGATCATAGCTTAAATACGAATTATTTGTTCAATTATCATAGCTTAGATGGACATTGATCAATTTGTTGGTATTCAACTTAACATAGTTCATCCATCCTATCCAAAAACTCACTGATAATCTGCTAAAAAGTCTTCCATTTGCATTCGAATATTTAATGGCTTGCATTGTTAATCTGTGACGCTTGACCTTTCTGAATCAATTATGCAGTGACTGATTTTTAATTCCACTTGTAATAAACTTGTTAAGTTATTTCTTTTGGCTTTTTCACCCAGCGCAGTAGATAAATGATATATAGGCACGAGAACACTGCTCTTACCTATGCGATATTTAAAGAACTCCAGGACACAGCAAGGTAAGGAATATGACAACTTATCTTTGCCATAAGGCTACATTAACTTCTCCACTAGCATTGTCGGGGAAAAATCTCCGTTCACACAAAATGAGGATCAGATGTGTGTCATACCAAACAACACAAATGAAAAAAATCACTTCCCTCTCTAAACAAAGTGTATATTCTCTTTTCATATGATCCTTTTATATACCTATTGCAATTCCACATCAGAATGAGGAAATATGGGCATGCACACAGAAGCGAAAGAGGAAGAACCCAATTGTTGATGACGATGAACAATGATTGTTTTATTTTATTATTATTTCAAATCTGATACAAGTAAATCACATGAAGTGCTTATATATATATATATATATATATATATACATAAAGTGTTAAGAAATTAAAATAACGGAATCGGGTCATGAAGAAGCAAACGGATCAAAGCCAAATAATCAGAAATAAAATGAAGCTCAATAGCCTCCCTTAAGCTGGGAGCTGGGGGATGGCCAAGCTTGGAGACGTTGACATTAAAAGCATTTTGATCCATGCCTTTGTAAAGACATCTACTTCAGAATTCTTGATAGGAAGAAGATCAAGTAGTTCTGACCACGTGACAGTCTATTGAGTTGTAAATCTTGTAAGAGAAAGATAAGTCATTGCAGCTCACATGTAGTAGAAGTCAAGGCCTGTACTCTGTTTCAGAGGAGGAACAAGATACGGTGCTCTGTTTCTTAGTCTTCCATGAAACTAAAGCTTGTTTCTTAGTCTTCCATGAAACTAAAGTTGATCCCATGTAAAGACAATACCCTCTAATGGATTTTTGAGCAATGGCTTAAGAGGCCCAATCCGAGTTACTCAATGCTTTCAACTTCACATCTAAATCTCTTGGGAAGAAAATACTTTGAGCATGAGATCTCTTTATGTATGTCAGAACACGATTAATGGTTTTGTGATGATGAATAGTGAAAGATTTCATGAACTGGCTTAGAAACTGAAATGAGAAATTGAGGTCTGGTCTAGTATTAGTTAAGTAAAGTAATTTACCAATGATTCTCCGGTAAGACTCTTCTTCATGCGTGCAGTCATCTTGATTATTATGGGAGTATAACAGAGTTAGGTAGCAAACATACTAGAATAACTAAAATATACAGGGCATATTTTCTCTAGTATATGTGTATACCTTGATCAGAGTCTAAACCAAGGAAGTAACTCAACTATCCAAGGTTTTTGATCTTGAAGTTTGCATCAAGGAAGACACCCTAACCTTGAAAGTACATACTGATGCAGACTATACAAGTTTTGTTACTAAAAGAAAATCTACATTTGAGTACACTATGTTTCTTGGAGAAAGTCTAGTGATATGGAGAAACAAAAACAGAATAAAATATCTCTAATATCTCTATCCTAGTGCAAAAGCTGAGTTTCAAACCCTTGTTTATGGTATGTATGAAAGACTTTGGATGGAGATATATTTAATGACCTTAAAATAAAGATTGACATCCTTATGCAGCCATAATTGTCCGTAATCCAGTCCAACATAACAGGACCAAACATACCTGCACGGTAAAGAAAATATTATTATAGAAAAAGGTGGGAAAGAGAACTACTATGAAGGACATAAAGACCAGCCTCAGAAGGAAAGGTCTCAAACCATTACTGCAGTTATAAACTACTTCAGCAAAATATAACAGTATCATAACTTCCAGAAACAAAAAAGATCACTAAAGACACAGGATAACAGTATCATAACTTCCAGAAGTCTTGATATACACAATCAATAAATATGCAAATCAGCACATATCTGCATAACAGAGCCCGTTAACAGAAACATTCCAGATCATGTTCAGGTTATTGTTCGCACACCCCAAATCCTAGTTTGGGTATAGATTGACTTTGATCCACAAATAACAATTTACCCAAAATCATGGTTTGGTACTTGGGTTGTGCTTGAACATGATTGTGGGTCTCAAACCATGGTTTATGTCATGGTAGGGGAAAAAGTTGATTTCCATTGGATCAGACCATGATTTGCAAATAAAGATGCTATAAACTATTGAAAAGTATCAGCAAACAAGCCATCAACCTCTGCAAGTGAAAGACAGCCAAAGAACAATAAGCAATCTCAAAGTTTAAAATATTGAAAACTTTATAAACATTATTGCACCTAGATGTTCAAGGAAAGAATCACGTTAACCTGTGTAATTTTGGAACTCCTGCAAAAAGAACAAATCCATGAATTCATTAATGAAGTTAATATTGAGGTCCAACCAGTTTAATGTTCTAGTAGGCTATCTTAAACCTGGTGTACACAAAATAATAAAACTAAGAGATCTGAGTACAATAAAATAAAAAGCTTGATGAGAATATTTACTAGCATGGAAGCACAGATACTTCAAAATTATTACCATACTGCTCTCATGCATCATGCTGGAAATTTCTTGAACAACTGTAAAATACTCCTAATCTCTAATACAATTTTAAGTATTAATTGTTGAATTCTTGTACTAATATAAGTCATATAGCGTGAGCAATGGTGAGATAAACACTACATAAAAGTCCTGTCAAGTTGGGATAAACCTAGCATAGAAGCGTTCTTTATTTCTCTAATTTCAGTTGAGTCACAAACTTTTCTTTTTTTCTTTTGTTTTGGTATTGACAGTGTGAAGTAGTATTATAACAAGTATCTACAATTTGCTACAACACTTTGAAACCTTGTTAACCTTTACTAGCTAGGAATGATACAAGCTGGAGAACTAATAATATCAGAAAAAATCATATCCAGTTATGACAACATGACCTCTCCTATCCAAGAATGATATAACATGGAGATGTAATAAAAATTAAATCCCCAGAATAATAACACCTCCTAAGCCATGAAAATGACAAGTTTACTTCAATCAAAAATTCTCTCCCCAGTTGAAAAAAGTAGAAATACAAAAGAACTAAAAATGCACAAAAATCCAGGAATGAAAAACACTGTTCTCCAGCTTTCAGGACTTGAAAGATCAGAATTAGCAGCCTTAGCAGCTTCAAGAAGCTTCCCAGTCAGGTCAACGCCCACAATGCCAGCTAACGTACCCGCAGTATTAGAAACACCCATCACTATTCCAGCGTATCTCGGAGCAACATCCATGTGGTTCACCGCAAACCCAGCTCTGCCAAGAGCCAAGAAACCAAGAGCCACAGAAGAACAGAAGACAGCACCACCAGAAGTTCTGAAACTGGGAATCATCACCAAGGCAAGAGAAGCAACCAAGAATCCTACGGTGTTCAAGAATTTCCTGGTTTTGGTGACAGATAATATTCTCCTGGTGATCAAGTAGTCGGCAACAACGCCGCCAATGTTGGAGAACAGGAACATGTTGAGATAGGGCATCATTTTAGAGGAACCCATGTCTTGCAGGCTAAGCTTAAGGCCCAATTCAAAGTAGGTTGGGAGCCAGTTCATGAGCACATATAAAGCATAGTGAAAGGTGAAGTTGTTGACAACGATCGCCCACACAGGGAAGCTGGTTAAAATTTTGACCCAGGGGATTTTGGTAGAAAGTACCTTTTTGTTGTGAGAGTCCATTTTTTTATTGATGGGTAAGACTGATTCCCCAACACCAGAAGCAGTGGATTTGGGATCAATGGCGTATTTGAACCAAAGCAAAGACCATGAAGCGCCCAATGCTGCCTCCGCAAGGAACACAGATTGAGGACCTCTGAACTTGACCAGAGTAGGAAGAAGAAGCATTCCTAGAGCTGCACCTAGGTACATACCAGAAGTGGTGAGAGAGACGGATCTAGATCTCTCGTGAGGGGGAACCCACTGTGCTAGAACTGTGTGAATGGAAGGGAAAATAAAGCCCTGTGCTACACCAACGAGCAAACGAGCGACGACTAAAAGCATAACGCGATTGGGATCGAGAGGAAGTAATGCACAAGTCAGGGACCACAATAGAAATGAAAGAAGCAAAACCCTCCTCCCACCGATTCTCTGAGCTGCCCATCCTCCGGGAACTTGAGAACAGGCGTATCCGTAATAGAAGGTGGACAGTATCGTACCTTTGCTCGATTGATTCACCCCGACACCGTCAGCAGCAACTGTGTAGCCGATGGAAAACCCAACTCGTTCGATGTAACAAACTGAGGTGCAGATGAAGGTCAAAATAACAATCAAGTAACGCACAGGGAGCTTCATTGTCAACGGCTGCAAGTCAACTGATTCTAACCAGCACAATTCATTGGAGATATAAAAAAATGACGAAATCTGAGAGAAGAAGAACAAGAAGGAGTACCAAAGCTCTTCCTTATTCTAAGGATTGCTTGGGGTTAGAGAACTGTCAATTGAATATCACCCAACATATTTTCTGATTAAGCCAACTAGTCTTCTTATGCACTTTCACCATTTTTCTCCCCGCTGCCCATCTTCTCTCTCATGCTCGCATCTACTTCAATTTTGCCTTTTTAACACAAGTATTATATTTAAAATCGCATAATATAATCGTTACCATCTTAAAAGAATTAGCACTTTACACTTATATGTACGTATATTAATATATAAAAATTCAAATTTAAAGAATAAGCATATTAAAACCATAAAAATACGAATAATAACGAGAAATAAATGAGAAAAAACAAATTTATGTACTTTCATACTTTTTTTTTCTATATATCATATGGAGTGAGAGAGACATTGTTTTGATATATGTAAAGTTTGTAATTCGTTGTATTCATTTCATATTAATAAAATTATAAAATGTTAATGCACAAGTTTGATATTGAGTTTTATTATAAAAAATAAAGAGATGAACAAAAATAAATAAAAATATGAGAATGAAAATATTTTCTATGTTTTTGTATATTTCATCAAAAATAGAAAACTGAATATATATAAGTATTGTACTCATTTTAGGTATAACTAAATAAAGAAAACAAAATAAAATTATTACAATATGATAATGTCATAAAAATAAATAAACATAATTGATGATAATTTGATTCTACTATAAAGACAAAATCACATAATTAGTTTCTTTCTAGAAGTCTTCTGTCCATATCCTCTGAACCCCCGCAAGTTGGGGAGCAAATATTGATGAGACCCAACTTGAAATAAATATTCTTGAAAGACTGAGGACCTAAAGCTTTGGTATAAATGTCTGCTAGTTGCTTTGTGGTGGAAATGGGAAGCAAATGAATGAGACCATTCTTCAACTTTTCTCTAACAATGTGACAGTCTATTTCTATATGTTTGGTGCGCTCATGAAACATTGGATTTGCTGTAATATATCTTGCTGAGTCATTGTCACAATATAAAAGAGATGGTTGCTTAAAAGGAACTTTCAAATCTTGAAGAAGATAGACTAGCCATTGAATTTCACAAGTAACAGTAGCCATTGTCCTGTATTCAGCTTCACAGGAACTTTTTGATATTGTTCCTTGCTTTTTTTTTATTTTCAAGATATAAGAGAATTTCTAAGATACATACTAAAACCAGTCACTGATTGTCTTAAATCACTACAAGTGCCCCAATCACTATCACAAAAAGCTTTGAGATGGGCAAAATTGCTGGATGAGAAAAATAAGCCAAGACTTGAAGCTCCTTTAATATATTTTAGAATTCTAATTGCTGCATTATAGTGAGCAATTGTAGGCTTATCAAGAAACTGAGAAAGTTGTTGAACAGAAAATGTGATGCCAGGTCGGGTATTAGTGAGATACATAAGTCTTCGAATCAACCTTCTATAGGCAGGAATATCAGTAAAAGGCACACTTCCAGTAAAAGAAAATTTAACAAGATTATCCATAAGAGTGACTGCAGGTTTGTAGGCTAAAAGACATGCATCTGTTAACAATTTCAATGCATATTTCCTTTGATTCATCATTATCCCTTTCTTACTTCTTGCTACTTCAAAACCAAGAAAGTATCTTAAATCACCAAGATCCTTGATCTTGAATATCTTATTCAAAGCTTATTTGACGCGATCAATCTCTTCTTTATCATTTCCTAACAAAATTATATCATCTATATACACCAATAATGTTGTAAAAGATCCTTCAGAAGAATTAATAAATAGGGAATAATCATTCATAGACTGAGTATATCCCACAGAAATCAAAAAGGATGACAATTTTGCAAACCACTCCCTGCCAGCTTGCTTAAGGCCATATAAAGCCTTTTTTAATTTACAAACTTGTCCTGGTTGAATAAAAGCCAATCCAGGAGGAGCAACCATGTATACATCTTCTTTCAACTCTCCATGTAAGAAGACAT
>Ga0099824_1009141_pt1 | contig 12324 bp, 8 predicted proteins | sample SiratrowhiteBW_FD_76837 | JGI IMG/M metagenome (GOLD analysis project Ga0099824, IMG submission 76837) | Root nodule microbial communities of legume samples collected from California, USA - Siratro white BW | ecosystem: Host-associated > Plants > Roots > Nodule | place: USA: California... | reverse complement strand
GTTTTACTGCATAAACCCATTGGTTTATTGCTTTCTTCATAAAACAAAGAAAATAGATTTGATTTCTTGTGTTCAAAGGTTTAAGAGAGTTAAGCATAGTTATTTGATATTTTCATATTTTTTTGACTTTTTGGGCTGAAATTCTCTTTGTTGTTCTTAGTCATTTCAGTTCTAATTCATTATTACTGTTTTCAATTTTTGTCTTTATGTTTCTCAGATGATCCTTAATGAAGCCCATTTCATTTCCTGTCTCTACAATTCAAAAACCCTCATTTCTAATTTGTGAAAGAAAAGAAATTCTTTAATAAACTCTATCCATTTATATTTGTTTGGACTTGTTTAGGTCTTATTTAGATTGATTTTATATTATATTAGGAAAGTTACTTTTATTTTAAAAACTGAAAGCAATATCAATGTATACCCAACTTATTTACATAAAATTAAAATTAACTTCAATAATGATGATATGCTGTTTAATTGAGACTCGATATATTATTGAGGATGAATAAAGAAATCATCTTGTAACTAAAATATAAGAGACAGTTAAAATATACTAATTTCAAATTTATATAAAAATAATTTTTAGGATTATCAAGATTAGTGATCCAACTCAAACATTACTATCCTATATTAATCAAATTTTTAGTTTGGTTGAAAATTTAAAAAAAAAAAGACAGAAAATTTAGTAGTTTAAAAGAAAAATGAGAATGGTACACCGATAAAACTATATTAAGAAGAATACTATTAACAAGAGTGTTAAGAAGAACGCCAATAACAAGAATGTTATGACAACAAAAATGACAAAAAAATTCAAGTGTGATCGTAATTGGAGTGATAGAATGAGAAGAAAAATTAGATTAGATTTCTTCTTCTCCTACAAAGAGAGTTAAAGTTAAGAATGGTGCAATATGTCAAGAGGAATACTAATCACAAGAATTTCATGACAACAAAAATGACAGAAAAACTCAAGTGTAATCGTGATTGTAGTGATAGAATAAAAAGAAAAATGATATTAGAATTCTTCTTCTCCTAACAAAGAGAGTTAAAGTTGAGAGTGGTGTACCAATAGATCTATGTCAAGAAGAACACTAATAACAAGAATGTCATGACAACAGAATTGACAAAAAAATCAAAGTGTGATCACAATTGAAAGAGAAGAAAAATTAGATTAGAATTCTTATTCTCCTAAAAAAATTTATTAAAATGCAAAAATAAAATAAATACTAAATCAGCCCATTAATAACTAGTTAAATTTACTTACATGTGTTGTTGATTTAAATATGACATCCTAACAAGATCAATTCTATTTACACAATTTTTGAAGCCTGATATTTATCATCTTTATTCATTATATCTTCTAGTTATTTTTTCTTCTATTCTTTTAGAAGAACAACAAATATGTTTCACTTTTTTATCCTATGTTTTCTAAATATTATATCTTAAATTACATCCATATAATATAACATTCATATTTAAGAAGCATGACATTTTTTTTCAATTATCAAGATATCAATTCATCTTTGACCTAAATAGAAATACATAAAAATAGAGATGTATATTACTTATTAGGTTTTAGTGGTTTGTGAATGAGTTTATATCATTTTTTTTCTTTTTAATTTTTGAACTCTGCATTTACCATCTATAATCGATTATGAAAGGATAATAGGCACATATATAAAATTATCTTCTTTACAATTTGAAAGACAAACCTTAATTGAATAATTAAATTAAATCTTAATATAAATATTTTTATTAATATTTTATAATTATTAAATTTATAAAAGTAAGAAATTGTTATTAAATTTATCAAAATTAAAAATAATATTTTCATAGTTAATTATTATAAAATTTAAAAAATTATCTGCATTGTAGATTAGTAGTGGAAATGCATGTGCGAAAATGGTACACATTTCTTAAGATAATATAAAGTAAAATAAATAAATAAATTTATTGTTTAAATTATATCAATCATTTAAAATTAATATATTTTAAACAATTTTACAGTTTCAATTATATAAATTTATAATTTTATACATTTTAATTATCTAAAATGTGTAATTTTTATTTCATATTGTATAAAATTAATAAAATTGTAAATTGTGTAATTAAGTTTTATTTATATGATTTCAATCGTAAATAAGTAGTTTTATTGTTGGATATAATAAATCTGAATTTTGATTAGAAGCATTTTATACCAACCTTTTCCATTACCTTAACATTTTAGTTCAGTTACTAGCATTATATATAGATATATATAATTGATTGGTTACAGAAATCAATTTATTTTATTATTTAAACTATATAAATAATTAAAAAATATATTTTAAATAATTTTATTGTTGGAATTATACAAATATACATTTTAAGTAGTTTTATTATTTAGATTCTAGAAATTTAAAATTTTATACAATTTGTAGAGTGTAATCAAACAATAATTAATTAATAAATATATATGATTTACTTTTAGTTTTGGCCAACAACTATAAAAGGTTTTTATTTTAAATGAAAAACTAAGAATGACAAACAGTTTAATTAAAAAAAAAAACCATACTTACTTTTCTTTTTAAGATGTTTGATTTTTAAAATAAATAATTAAGTAAAATTCATGCATTGAAAAAAAAATTCTGAAATAAAATTAATATAAAAGAGAATTAATGCACAAAAGAAATAATGAACTAATAAAGAACTAGAAATTAAATCTTATAAAAACTCATAAAATACATAAAATTAAAGGTGAATCCAGAAGCATAAGACCTGAAGTTTCCTGAAGCGTGAAAGTAAATTATTGGTGAATTTGAATGGTAGTAAGAGTAGAAACAAAGTTACTAAGAAAAACTAAGAAAATATACCAGAAATTAACAAGGTCACTAAACTTGAATATAAATATTATTGTTCTTTTTATTATTTTCTTTTAAACTTTATCATGAAAGTGCATAATTTTTGTCAATCTTCTAAAAATACTGTATACAAGTTTATTTCAACAATTATTTTACATTATATTTATACTATCTTTCACATAACATATTATATAAATATAAATTTATTTTTTTATTATATTAAATATATAAGAATTTAAATTATTGATTTGTTATCCAATACATGACACAATATTAAAATATGTTATTTAATTATTTTTTAATTACGTTATACGTTAATAAATCATAAGTGAATCTTTTCACTCAGTGTAATTTTAAAAGCATTATTTTTAAATTTATCAAATATTAAAAGAAAAGTTAAATGCATTTGAGTTTCAATGACCTTTGTAATTAAAAAAAATTATTTATATTGATTCTTATAATATTTTATCAACATTAAATATCAACATTATTACTTTATGGGAATGGTATTCAAAGTAGACCCCATCAAATTATTTGTATTGATTTGTGTCTATGGCCATTAAATATAGACATCATTACTTGGTATTTAAAATAGACCACCAAATTATCTTGTACTTGTGCTTATGTTTATTCTTTTATTTGTTTTTTGTGGAACGTTGAAGAATAATTAAGTAAATTAAATCAATAAGGTTAACAAAACATAATAAATAAAGTATTTGATAAATTTATATATTTTATATTTTTTTAGTTAGACTAGTTGTAAAAAACAAAAAAAAAATTGTGTTGAGTTTATAGACTCTTTCATATAAATTCATATGCTTAGATATGTTATGATAAAGATTTTCAATGACCTTTGTAATAAAAAAAATATTTATATTGATTTGTCTAATAGTCTACCATTATCAACATCATTACTTTACAAGAAAGGTATTCAAAATGGATCCCACTAAATTATTTATATTGATTTGTCTAATAGTATATGACATTATTTTATAGGAAAAGGTACTCAAAGTAGATCACCAAATTACCTTATACTTATACTAATGTTGTCATATTATTTTCTTTTGTTTTATGGAATGTTGAACAGTAATTAAGTAAATTAAATTAGCAAGATTAACAAAACATAGTCAATAAAGTATTTAAAAAATATGTATATTTATATTTTCTTAGTTGGATTAGTTGTGAATATAAATTCTTTCATAATAAACACTACTTGTTATAATTAAATAGTGATCAAATGAGAGTGCATAAAATAAATCCTTATAGTTTGATATGATATTATAAATAATTTCAATCACCTTGGTAATAGAAAAAAAAATTATATTAATTTGTCTAATAGTCTTTTGATAATAGTTATTTATATACTTGATTCCGTCTAAAGTTTTACCTCATATTTTAATAATTCTTCACTTAAATCATTAGCAGAATCAGATTATTCAATATCTAGATAATGGATAAACTTTCACTTGATAATTTCTTCCTCTTATGCGTTTAACAGTGTTGAATCTTATTTTTTAAAATCCAATCTCAATATCTAGTGACTTACTAGTGTTTATTTTTTTTTTCTATTCAGTTAGTTTCACTCAAATCAAATAATGAAATGATTAAGTTATTTTTATATATGTAATCTAATTTAAATATCTATAATTATTAATAAAAATTGTAACTGTTTTTAGTTATATGATTAATTAATTATTAATATAATTTATTTTATTATTTTATCTTTTAATTTTTAGAAGTATTTTTTAAATTCAATTAATTTAGTAATAGTAAAAAATTACTTATAATAAAATTATAAAATTATTTATTTTATAAATATAATTTATAAATTTAATAATTTTTAATTAATAATTATAATAAAATTATGTTTTTATTTTTGTGATCCTAAAGAAAAATAATAATACATATTTGTGTAGACATATGTTTCTACTAATATGTAATTAAAAAATAGATTATTAACTGATTAAAATTAAAATAAATATGACTTTTCAAATAATTTTTATGAAAAATAAAATAAACTAACAGTTAAATTCTTTTGTGTTGTCGATATACAATCTTTTTATTCTTAATTTTAAAAATATATTACAAATATTATCTGAATAAACGAATTATCAGAATTATCAGTTAAGGTATCATTCAAAATTGTACGTATTCTAGAACCTTTTATATGAAAATAGCCCTTATAATTACTCATTAACTTGTTTTGTTTATTTAATAAAACTTTTTATTTAAAAAATATTTAATAAGAAAGCTGAATACACGACAAAACTTGTTTTTCCAACTCAGTGAATAATCAGAGTGCAGCATTGTTCATTCGTCCCATTTCGTAGCATTAAATACTATTTTATTATATATTTAAATATTCATATAAATTATGAAAGTGTTCATAATATATCATAAGAAAATAAAATTATTTAAGTCAAAGATATTATTTCTTATATTTTATGATGCCAGTGTTGTTTTTTATTATTTTTCACAAATTAAAAAAAAATAGACAAGAGAGTTTAACAACTTTAATTTTTTTTTTCCATAAGTCAATTTATCACAATATTCTAAAATATTATTTCATTATTTTTTATCAAGTATCTGATTTTTGACAAATCTTATTTATTTATCATTCTCAAATTTTACAATGACAATTCCTTTACTTTCATATCTGTTATTTTTTTTTATATAACCTTTGACTAATTTATAAAAGTATAAAATAACTTCAGAACTCCAACTAAAGAAGCACTGTAAATGCAAAATAACTAGCATCATCTTAAAAAAATAAACTCAAACCTTTTAGAGTAATGGTACTAAATTGTACCATTTTAACACAACAGACTAAAAAAATTAAGCTCAAAATCTATCACAACATTTAAAAATATTACTCCATTGCATAAGTCAAAATTTTGCACTGCAATTTAACAACATAGACCCTTTGCTAACACCACCAAAAACAAAACTAACTCTGATTAATTTATTAAATTATAATAAGGAAAATCTAAAAAATAGTTATACTTCGATCATCTTATCTGACACGTCCAATTATATATATATATATATATATATATATATATATATATAATTGATTGGTTACATAAATCAATTAATTTTATTATTTAAACTATATAAATAATTAAAAAAATATATGTTTTAAGTAGTTTTAATATTTAAATTCTGGAAATTTAAAATTTTATACAATTTGTAGAGTGTAATCAAACAATAATTAATTAAGAAATATATATGATTTACTTTTAGTTTTGACCAACAACTATAAAAGGTTTTTATTTTAAATGAAAAACTAAAAATGACAAACAATTTAATTAAAAAAAAACTATACTTACTTTTCTTTAAGATATTTGATTTTAAAAATAAATAATTAAGTAAAATTCATGCATTCAAAAAAAAATTCTGAAAATAAAATTGATATAAAAGAGAATTAATGCGTAAAAGAAATAATGAACTAATAAAGAACTAGAAATTAAATCTTAAAAAAAAAAACTCAAAAAATACAGAAAATTAAAGGTGAATCCAGGAAACATAAGACCTAAGACCTGAAGTTTCGTGAAGTGTGTGAAAGTATATTATTGGTGAATTTGAATGGTACACCAAGTGTAAGAGCAGAAAAAAAGTTACTAAGAAAATGTATAAGAAATTAACAAGGTCACTACACTTGAATATAAATATTATTGTTCTTTTTATTATTTTTTTTTAAACTTTTACATCATGAAAGTGCATAATTTTTGTCAGTCCTCTAAAAATATTGTATACAAGTTTATTTCAACAATTATTTTACATTATATTTATACTATCTTTCACAAAACATATTATATAAATATAAATTTATTTTTATTATACTAAATATATAAGAATTTAAATTAAAGTTGGTTTTGATTTATGTATTGATTTGTTATCCAATACATGACACAATATTAAAATATGTTATTTAATTATTTTTTAATTACGTTGTACATTAATAAATTTAAGTTAATATTTTCACTCAGTTTAAAATTAGTTATCAGTGTAATTTCAAAAACATTATTTCTAAATTTACCAAATATTAAAAGAAAAGTGAAATGCCGGTGAGTTTTAAAAGAAAACCTAAATTATTAAAGAAAAATAACTTACTTTTAAAAACAACTCAAATATTAAGAAAGAATCTTGAAAATGCATCTCGATATCATGTTAATATTGTTTTTGTTAAACATAATGAATAAAATATTTAGAAATATGTATATTTATATTTTTTTTAATTGGATTAGGTAGGATAAATAATCGGTAAATTTATAAACTCTTTCATGATAAAAACTAGTTGTAATAATTAAGTAACATCAAATGAGAGTGCATAAGATAAATCATATGGTTAGATATGTTATGATAAAGATTTTCAATGACTTTGTAATAAAAAAATTATTTATATTGATTCTTCTATTAGTTTATCAACATTAAATATTAACATCATTACTTTATGGAAAAGGTATTCAAAGTGGATCTCATCAAATTATTTATATTGATTTGTGTATATCGGCAGTAAATATAGATATCATTACTTTATTGAAAAGGTATTCAAAGTGGACCACCAAATTACCTTATACTTGTGCTTATGTTTTTATATTCTTTTATTGATTTTGTTTGGAATGTTGAACAATAATTAAGTAAATTAAATCAATAAAGTTAACAAAACATAATGAATAAAGTATTTGAAAAATATGTATATTTATATTTTATTTTAGTTAGACTAGTTGTAAAAAAAAAAACCGTGTTGAGTTTATAAACTCTTTCATTATAAATACTAGTTCTAACAATTAAGTAATGATTCATCAAATGAGAATATATAAGATAATTTCATATGATTAGATATGTTATGATAAAGATTTTCAATGACCTTTATAATAAAAAAAATATTTATATTGATTCGTCTAATAGTCTTCTGACAATAGTTATTTATATACTTGATTTGTCTAAAATTCTACTTTATATTTTAAAAATGTTTTACCTAAATCATTAGCAGAATCATCATATTATTTAATATCTAGACAATACATAAACTTTCACCTGATAATTTCTTCTTCTTATGCGTTAAACATTGTTGAATTTTATTTTTGAATTTTATTTCTAACATCTGATTTCAGTTTGATTTCAGTCTGATTTCAGTATTTAGTGACTTAATACTGTCTATTGTTTTTATTAAGTTACTTTCACTCAAATCAAATAATAGAATGATTAAGTGCGTAATCTAATTTAAATATCTATAATTATTAATAAAAAATTGTAAGTATAACTTTTTTTAGTTATATAATTAATTAATATTATTTTTATTAATATAATTTATTTTATTGTTTTATCTTTAATTTTAGAACTGTTTTTTAAATTCAATTAATTAGTATTAGAAAAAAACTGTTTATATAAAATTATTTATTTTATAATTATTTTTATAAATATATTTTATAAATAGAATTTATAAATTTAATAATTTTTTATTAATAATTATAATAAAATTATGTTTTTATTTTTGTGATCCTAAAGAAAAATAATAATACATATTTGTGTAAACATATGTTTCTACTAATATGTAATTAAAACAAATAGATTATTAACTAATTAAAAATTAAAATAAATATGAATTTTCAAATAATTTTTATGAAATAAAATAAACTTACAGTTAAATTCTTTTTCTTTTGTGTTGTCGGTATACATTTTTTTTATTCTTAAATTTTAAAAATATATTACAAATATTATCTGTATATAAGTTATTGAATAAACGAATTATCACTTATGGTATTATTAAAAATTGTACGATACTCTGTAATTTTTCATATGAAAACAGCCATTGTCAATTACTTTTAACTTGTTTTTTGTTTATTCAATAAACATTTTTTATTTAAAAAATATTTAATAAAAAAGCAATACACGACAACACTCTTCTTGCATGTTCTAAGGAAAACCTGCTGTCCCCACTGTCCCCACGCGTGATATTGGTTCCTCCAACTCAGTGAATTATCAGAGTGCAGCATTGTTCATTCGCCGCATTGCAAGCATTAAATACTATTTTATTATGTATTTAAATATTCACATAAATTATAAAATATTTATAATATATCATAAAAAAAATAAAATTACTTAAGTCAAAGATATTAGTTTGCAAGTGTTGTTTTCTATTATTTTTCACGAATTAAAAAAATAGATAAGAGAGTACAACACTTTATTTTTATTTTTTTCATAAGTCAATTTATCACAACATTCTAGAATATTATTAGATTATCTTCTTTTCAAGTACCTGATTTTTGACAAATCTTATTTATTTATCATTTTCAAATTTTACAATGACAGTATAGTATTACTTTCTTATTTGATTTTTTTTACATAACCTTTGATTAATTTATAAAAGTATAAAAGAACTTCAGAACTCAACTCACTATAAATGCAAAATAATTAACATCATCTTAAAAATTAAACTCAAACTTTTTAGAGTGATGACACTAAATTGTACTATTTTAACACAACATTCTAAAAAATTTAAGCTCAAAATTTATCACAACATTATGAAAAATAGTAGTCCATTGCATAAGTCAAAATTTTACACCACAATTAAACAACATAAATCCTTCTCTAACAGCATAAACAAAACTAACTCAGATTAATTTATTAAATTATAATAAAAAGAAGTCTAGTAAACAGTTCTGCTTCTCTCACCTTGTCTTACACGTCCAGCTTCCCAAACGGTGTCCTCAAACCCCACCAATCTGCAATTATCGCCGTTCACAGCCATTTGAACCGGATCTGCATTTCTGCGACACGCACCAAACCACTTGTTCTGCATGAACCGGTTCCTCCTCCACGGCGGAACTGGAAGGCCCTTGGTCCTGAAACTCAGACTCAAGGCTTCACACAGTTTTGAAACGGTGCGTTTCAGTTTCTCTGCACATCCAACAAAGATGCTGGGAACAGTGGCAAGCACATCTGAAAACTGTTTTGTTGGCCGGGCAATTTCAAACTGTGCACGGAAGTCAAGGTCCACAAAGTATCGCCACGTGACAGCTTCTGAGTGGATCACGTCGATAAATTCATGGCTCCAGCGAGAAGTGTCCTGCTTGGTCTCGCACACCGCCGCGTTGTGCCGCCTTTCCCAGAGAAATGCTGCAACTTTCCGGCGGAAGAGCATCCTGTTTCTCTCTCTTAAAAATGCAAACTTCTCCACTGCCTCAGAGACATGCATGATAAGTAAGTTGCAGTAAGGGTCCTCATTGGTGGGAAGGGAGATTGCCACATTGGCTGAGTCACTCACCAGACTGGGTAAGTCTTTGGTTGAGTCGACTCGGTCGCAGTCTGAGCCATCGAACACAGAGTCCTCGTCGCTGCTGGCCTTATCAATGTCTCCTTCGAGAAAACCGTGGACAAGGTAAGATAGGGAGAGAGAGTCGCTGTCGTCAGAGTATTGGGTACCAGACTGAAATTTCCACTGATCGGCGCCGAAGAGACGGGCTCGGGCGTGTTCATCAAATGGGTCAGTGACTCTTTTCTTTCTTGGGAAAGTTGGCATTTGCATTTTGTGAGATTGAGAGAGGAAAAGCAAGAATTTTGTCAATTGGGTTTTGATGTGAGCGGGGAGAGAACACTGGTGGTTTTAAAGAGAGGGGAAAAGAGAAATGCAATAATGGAAAATGGAGAATTTTGTGGAGAATATTCGGAAAACTAGTTTGCACTTTGGTGGTGTGATTTTTAGTTGGAAATTAATTTATAATATGCTTCAAAAAGTTTGGCATATCCTCTGTAAGATTGATTGAAGTACAGTTGGGAGGCATGTACTACACATTTAAGGAAAATAACAGAGACGTGACTGCGAAATAAATGAAGTTACAGAAGGGGGAAATACTTGTACTGTAAATTCTGAGGGTGCAAATGCCATTTTTTTTGAAAAACTTCTGTATTAAGATAAATGTTATATAAAGTTTTACATGGTTAGTTAATTTTCATGTTATTTATTATAATGATAAAAGTCTACTTTTGTTCTGAATCATGAAATAAAATTAAAATATTATATATATATATATATATATATTTATATATATATATATTAAATTTATTTCACTTGAAACTTGAATTCATCTGTTATATTACTCATCTTTGTGAGGGGTTTTCAGATATTATGAAATATTATTTTTAACCAAAGACCTACTATTTTAAGTAAATTTTTAGTAAAATATTGTCTTAACGATGTGAGAATAGCAAAAAGAATACAGTTTATGCAATTAAAATAATGAAATAACTTAAGAAAATATCCTATTAGGTTTAAAGAGTTAAAGAAAATACTTTTCTTTCTTTTATCATCCAGACAAGATAATAAAGTGTATAAAAATTGAAAATGGAGTTAAGTTTAAACTCAAAAAGGAATAGTAGTGATATTGTAATTCTTTTATATCTAAAGAAAGACCTATTATAATTAGGAAAGTTTATATTGTTATCTAATTAAAGGTACAGATTTAATTAAATGTAAAAATTTAAATATATTGAATGATTGATATGTAACTATTCTTTTATATTTAATAAGTGAATTCATCACCTTCAATTATCAATTTTGTTTTTAATAGTTAGTTTAATTATTTCAGCACCCACAAATAAATATGTGATTGCCATTAATGTATGTCTAGATTGTTTTTTGTTCATCATAAATAGAAAATTTCTTAAAAATTTGATTTGTTTATCTTTATTATAATAAGATATTGTTTGATGTATATCAAGTTATTCTCAATCATGCATAAAAGTTTAAAATATTCTATAACTTTGATAATCTTTTGATTCCATCTACTAATTCAATAAGTCTTTCGGAAATGAAATTCAAGTATATTTGTTATTATCTTATATGAAATTAAAAGAATAAGTCAATCTGAACATAGCAATTGTTCAAAATCCTCCTAAAGTCTTTCCTTAATAATACTTCTCATTTGTCACTTAATAGAGAAATTGAATTTCTAATTAATTTAATGCATGCAATTTGACCAATTTCAATAGTACCTTAAAGCTTCTATTTTATTAGTTAAAAAAAAGATAAAATTTTTAGATTTGTATAAACTATGTACTTAAATAAGTTCGCTATAAGAAATAAATACTCCCTTTCCAAAATATTCCAAATTACTTGATGCACCAATTGAAAAGAATTTTTGAATTATCTAAGATATATTTAAAGTAAAAATATCATCGAATAAGAGTGAAAACAAAAGATATATAAAAAAAAAACTAAATTTAGAACAATATATAACCATTATAAGTATAAAGTAATATCTTTGGTGCGAAAAATGCACCTATATTATACATAGACTATATGAATAAAAATTTGATCTAAGTTTAGATTATTTTTTAATTATTTTTAATGTTTAAAAAAATGTTCTATAATATATTCTTTAATTTTAGTTATGAATAACACGTATATATATAATTAATGTAAAAAAATATTTTTACAGAATAAGAATATGACCTTAAAAATATATGGTTTATATTTGTGTTT
>Ga0099824_1009128_pt1 | contig 12337 bp, 6 predicted proteins | sample SiratrowhiteBW_FD_76837 | JGI IMG/M metagenome (GOLD analysis project Ga0099824, IMG submission 76837) | Root nodule microbial communities of legume samples collected from California, USA - Siratro white BW | ecosystem: Host-associated > Plants > Roots > Nodule | place: USA: California... | reverse complement strand
TTTGAGTTGTGGGGTAAAACTTAAAAAAATTAATAAAAAAAAAAAAAATAAAAAACAAAAAAAAACAGTTTTAAAAAAAAAAAAAAAAAAAAAAAAAAAAGGCAAGAATTAAGTGCCAAAATGTTAACTTAGCTCCTAGCTTGCAAGTAGTTGAGGAAAACATATACCTCGTCGGGTTTCACCTTGCTGAATCCGAATTTTTCGGTCCATATAGATTCTGCTTCTTCAGCAGCCGGTAGCACGAGATTCTTCACTTTCAAGAAAGCCAGCAGCCTCTCAATGCACGAGAAAAGTGTTTGGAAGTAGCCCTGTAAGGGTAAACTAATATAATTATAAGTAGTGCACCATCAAGACACAGGCAGAAGTGAACATAACATAACCGAAGTATTATCCGGTTATCCCACTATCATTATAGAACAATATATCAAAATTCCAGACCCAGCTCCAATAAGAAATTATGTAGCAAGAAAGACAGCAACCGGTTCAGAAAATATGTGTAATGTTGGAGATCACAGAACTACATCTATTGTCAATTAACACATCAAAAGAGAACTTGTGAGATAGAGCTCAGTTTGTGAAGCACTAATTGGAGACTTGCAGAAAAAGTAGCTTTTAAATCCCCACAGGAAAATTTAAAAAGAAAATGAGGTTGGGGGTGGGTGAGACATAATGGTATCCCAAGCAATGACAATCAAGTTAGTAGCATGGTCTCGCACCTTCCCACGGTTCTTATATCTTGTTGCAACTATGGGGAGTTCGGCAATATCCTCACCAAAAATTCGAAGCATGCCCGCAGATACCACAGATGAACTTCAACGTCAAACGAAACAAAATATGAACAGCAATAAAAGAAACATTCGAAATAATAGAATCTAAGTGCAGAGAGCCACTTCTTACTTGACAATCAATAATGCACAATACATTCCTCCAAAATCCTGAGTCTGCAAATTCCTTCTGTATGTGAATGAGAAGTTAGTTGAGACAAGGAAAAAAATATTGAAAAGCAAACAGATTATGATTTTACCCATAAACCATGGCAGGAATGAGGTCACGTCCAGCAGCTGGATCAACTATAGGATCAAAGCATTCCTGAAACATGTAAGAGACGTCTAAAGACCAAACTCCAACAACTGTGTTAAGTTTTTTAACAATCTTACGAAAAACTCAAAACAAGTTTCCCCAATGAAAAATAAAAATGCACTATTTTGGAGTTTCTCACGAGGAGTGAGACAGCAGACTGTGATGGAGAAGTGCTCCATAATCAATCCCCTGTCGTGTCTAAGCACTGCAATAGCACCACTATGATAATTGGATAAATTTATTTTAAAACCTACAACTGGGGTGAAATTTTTTAATCATATTAATCCAAAATTATTTTATAGCTTACTAATATACAGAAAATTTAACCTAAAAATGTTTTTATAAATATATGAGAACAAGAACAGTTTGATTATATTTTAACTTTTTTTTACAAGATTTAACACAAACGGTTAAGATTAATACGTAATTATGATTCAATTGTTTAATTGATAAAAAAGTTTGTAGAGAAAGTGATTGAAATGGTGTAAGAGTGCTAAGTATGACAATCATAAACTTTGGCAGGATGGAAATTACTATTAAATCATTAACTCATGAACATGCATTTATGCTGAAGGCAAAACTATTCAACCCTGCCTACAAATGGATTTATATATCTCAACAACTGTTAAATCACACCCTGAAGTCATGTGATGAAGAAGAATCAATTTAGTAAAAGAAGAAAATGCCATAAATAATAAAAATGCAAAGCAGCTCTGAACATAAAAAGATCATCAACTTAACACCTTCATAAACCCAAATAAGAGGAAGAATATAACAATAGTGATGAAGAAGAAAACGATATGACCACGATGATGATAGTGAAGCAACTCTTACAAATGATATGATGATGGTGATGAAGCAACTCATACAGACAGACAGAACTTACATTAAACATGGCAACTGCCTCCAAAAGTAATGGCCTAGTTTCAGGAGACGCAATTTTCCCATTAAGAAGTTTCCATCTTACATCAATCTCATTAAGGGGTTCTAAACATCTTTCCACTCGTTTCTTCTTTATAACATCCAAAAGAGATTCGGGGAGTCTTTCAGCCACCCTAACCAGGAGATTCTCCAAAGTAGTATGTATTCTGGTGCAATCATTGCAACAAAGCCAATCCCCTTCTGGCAACTCCTGTCATTCGTTACACACATATTAGGTCCAACGGGCTAAAGTTGGTGTCCAAACTAATGTATCCACATATAAAGTGATGGCAATGTGTTAAGTACCTTCAAAAATGCCATCTTACGATCCCTCAAGCAACCAACATGATATTCCTTTTCACACTACAAACAAGTACGGGAGGAAGGGATTTTATGAAAAACAAGATGATGTTAGTTCAGTATAATCAAATCAACCGCCTGAGCCAACCAGCATAAATCAATGTTGATCATACACTTCTTCAAACTTGAGAACATGACTTTAAATGTGTCTGTGTTATCAAAATGAAATGGACAACAACGCATACCTGATCACAGATTATTATTGTGCGAGGACCAAATCCTGATCTGCTGAAGTCAGAACTCCTACATGCACAAAATTTTCTCTTAAAAGGTGGAAAATCATGAATCTATTGTAGCAATAAATGATTGAACTTGAATACCAAAGTAAAGTGTGATGATCATTGCTAATTTCAAGAAATACAATTTTAGATGCCAGCCAAGTGAATTCCATACATTGCTTCTATGTTATATTTCATTTCAATAAAGTATCACCTGCATAAAACACATCCACCAATCTCAGCTCCTATGTCTTTCACTATGCGAATGCATCTCTTGGCGATCTCCTCAATAGGATCAACACCTTCTACCCTTCCAGCTGCCACAGCATCGGCATTGTATAACACAGGCCTTTCTCTGAGAATTGTGTGTTGACAAATTTGACAGTACCACTCACCCCGGGGAATACTTGATACAGATGCACATTCTGTACATTTCCAAACATCATAACAGATAAATGCACATACAAGATGGCGATTTATCAAAGAGAAATAATATTCTTCGCAACTGCTTACAGTTCAGTAAATCATGAAACAAAAATGTAGACAGTAATGAACATAAAAACTTCATCTAGTATTTAATTGAAGTTCAATAATTGGCTTAAATATGGTTAGTGCCCATAAAATCAGAGTTTTTATTATTTTTCCAGCAAAAAATTATCTCTAAAATTTAAAATAACTGATTTTCATCCTTGTAAAATGAGTGAATTTGAATTTTAGTTCTCATAAAACATTTTTCTTTGATTGTTATTCCTCCAAAATTTAAAACCATTATTTTTGGTTCATAACATTCATTTTAGGAATCTAGAAAATTTCTTAGAAGAGTATCACTAGACTTTCCATTAAAGAAACATGCAGATAGCAAATTCCACATGAGAATAGGGACATCACTTTAGTACCCTTGGTATAGAAATTCTGGCCACAATGGCACAGGATAGAAAATTGGAGGAATGCAAGACGAAATAATGTCAAACAATAAAGCTAGATAACTTTCCATCAACCTTTTTTTGTCATTTAAATCTGACCTTTATGAAATGCCCTTGGACATCCATCACAGAGCAACAGGTTTCCACCATCCCAACAAACAGCACACGCATAATCATTCTGCTTTGTAGTGCATTTGTGATCTTTTGAGAGAAATATTGCTAATTCATGGAGTGACACCCCATTCGACGTGTAGATGTATGCATAACTGCCAAAAACATTATACTGTCATGAAAATTCATAGGTAGAAGCAATTCAAAAAAGCCTCTGAATATTTATCCCACACAATAATCACACCATAAGCCCCCCTGGAAACTTGGAAAAAGAAGAAAACTCACGGTTTCCTACGAGAAGCCCAGCCTGCATGGACCTCAAACTGTGAGGGGCTGATCTGCATAAAATTTAACAATGAAATTTGAAAGTATTATCTATACAAATTAGAAATTCCTGAGGTGTGCCCACAAAGATACAAGACAAGAGAAAATGCCTCGGTGTTGCAGCATCGACAGACAATTCCTGCACGTGTTTTGATACCCTCCAGCAGTTTCTGCCAACCAGAATGAAAAAGTTAACAAGGCAACAGGATTACAATAATTTGTACAGGAAATTTACACATGAACTACCTGTCCCCGTGCATAATAAGCTACTTCTGCTCCATTAGGCAATCCATCCTCTTCAAAAATCAATTTATGTATCCGTTGATACCTAGAGAAGAATATATTGGGTGAACAAATATTAATATCATCCGTAAGGAATATTTGCAAAAAAAATTACAGGTAATATATATACACACAAGGGACAGAAAGGAACTAACCTTTTAGAGATCCTCCACTGACTTTTATGTTGTGGCGATAAACACTTCGAAGTAATTGGAGCAGTCTTCAATTTTAATGACAATTTTGATGATCTAGTAATAAGAAGTGATTACAATAAAAAAGGGAGACAGTCCTTTATTATAAAAATTTAACACGCAATTAACATCATCCTAGTAATATCAAGGATGATTAAAAACCTCTCCATGCTGAACAAGCTTTTCTTGTGCAACACAATAGGCACAAAAGCAGTCTTGGAAAATTTTGGGCTTCTAGCCAGTTTTGATTAACATGTAACACATTCAAGAGCATGTAAGTTAAAAAGATATATAAACAGCAGAAAGAAAACAGATGACTAATTCAAAATAAATTTCTTTTATGAAATTCCTTAAGTTCAAAACTATATAACCAGAGTTTATTAGTTCGTGCAAAATTCTTCCAGAAACAACTTTTCAAATTTATGTCATATACTATATAAATGAAATAGATAATAGATATAAATACCAACTTTGTTCTTGTCTTCCAGTGTCTCTTAGTTTGAGGAGAAATACACAGTTCAGAAGTACAACAAGAACATGAACGGGAGAATAATACTGGCCGAGGGGACCTGAAATAGTGTAATACAATAATTAAAGAAAAGAAAGTCAGAGGGAGACTCAAAATCTTAACAAAGCACCATACACAACATTTTGTGCCTACTTCACTTTCATTTTAAGCTACAAAATATATCTAGTTCTAGTCCAACCATATTCTGATCATGTGATTTCAGTTATTACTTTGCCTTAGAAATTAAGAGTAAGATATTACTTACTAAATATTAAATCTTATAATATCAGTGGATCTAACCCACAAACTAGTAAAGTTTCTAAGCCATCCCAAACTGTGTCCATTATTTCAGGTTGCTGAAATTGTAACATGTCTTTCCAAAATCAAGAAAATGCGTGACTTTTTTGTTTTATGACAAGAAGGAATTATTTTATTAAGAGCCTTCTAGTAAGACTATTATCATTTAACTGATTGTCAAACAGTAAAAATACAATAAACAAGTGAGTAGTCTCATAAAACCATATACATTCAAGCAAAGCTAAAATTAAAATAAATAAATAAAAACTGTCATGATAATCAGCAAGGTAACTTATTTTTCTTTCGAGATAACACTAAATTTGGTGTTCGGAAGTTGCATCCCCACATTACATTAGTTTTTACAAAAATAGGTTGTCAAACTATTCCTACAAATTTCACTTTCGTCAACAATTTAGTCAACAAAAGATCCTCACCAAATTAGAACATCAAGATTAAATCTGTTACTAAATTAGTCTTCAGAGAATTTCTTTTCATCACCATTTTAATTCACCATAAAGATCAATAAAGTGATAGTTTATATTATTTTAGCAAATTATACTTTGGAGGATTGATATAATGATGATTTACATCTTGGAAACTAATTTAGTATTTTTGCAATCGTAGTTTTGAAAGATACAGTAGTGGTGACACATCTACAATTGGAGGACCAACTTGAGAACTTTCTCTTTTCTTTATTTGTCAGTGTATAAGTTACATGCTGCATTTAATAATTCCTGTAACGGCTATATCAGATTGATAGCAGCTGTAATTGTAACCAAAATATAAAATGAACACTCATAACTGTAACAATAGCCTAATCCCACTAAGTGAATCAGCTATAGGGACAAGATGTCAATGAACTTAACTAAAAAATAAATCCTCAGAAATACTATTCAACCTGAGGTCCCTTTTAATATAATTTCCTAAAAGTGTTCCTTCTGGTTTCCCTTTATCCCTTTTCATAAGATTAAAAACCATGTAATAATATACTCTCCTTGTCAGTGTTTCCAGGGACCTCTCCTTGTATCTAATTCCCCTAAACCAACCTTTTGTCATCTCTTACTCAATATATCTCCCCATATACGCACAATCTATCTTGCTAATTTTCTTGTGCAGTCATACATTCATCTCAATAAAGCTTATCCATGTGTGCAGTCATACAAGATCTCTTTCCCTATTTCAATAAAGCTTATAATTACAGATCTTACTTTTTTCATTTTTTAGAGATCTCATATCAAGTAAAGATGTGGCCAAATTATCTTGAACACATTCAATTCCATAACTTAGCCTAAACTTCTTTATTCAACCAATCCTACTTGACCAACCCATATAAAATCCTTTGAAAAATCCTCTCTAGCATTCTTAGACATCTCACATCCCAAACAAGGTTAACACTACTTTATGCTTCCCAAATACCTTCCTCCAATAATCTCTTCTCAAGAGACAACTGCATCAGACAATTCCTGAATTTATAACTTGTCAGATTTATGTTTCCTACTCTTAAAATCGATATTAAGGGCCAAAATCCATTGTTCTAGTAAGTCACGTATGATTACCAATTTTATAAATAAGTAAATAAATAATCATAGTGCATGGTTTTTCAAAATCTCAACAAACTCAGCAGGCAGAAAAACAAACACCTGACTCTTTTTCCAACAGCATGAATCGAACTACTTTCAGATTTCCTTGATTCCACGCATGATACACACAAAAGGCCCACTCTTTCCACATCGGAAGCAGGGAAACATCCTACGCAATTAATTAGTACCAATAAGCATTCAAGGCAATCAACCAAAAGGTTTAAAATATAATAAACACTATATAATCTTTAGTTTTATGATTTTAACACAAACTATGATCAGGTGACAACTGAGCAACTAGCATAACTAAAGCAAAGCTCACCTCTGCAACTTTTGCAAGTAAAATATTTTTCCTCAGGTGGAGAACTAACAAAATTTTGAATGGTCGTCTCCAAAGTATGTAGCGGAGCTGCCCTGCATGCTCTCAATAGTTCAAGCAGGCTCTTCCCATTTTCAAGGCAAATATATTGTGCTGCCCTCTTATATATGTTACACGCATGAATCTCAAATTGAGAAGGTGGAATAACCTACGGGGTGGAAAAGGAACAAGGAAGACAAATGAAAAGGGGTCTCAACCCAAAGGAACCACTGGGTAGTGGGTACCCATGACTTAATGACCCAATGATAAAATCACAGTGATAACTCACCCTGCATCCGTTGCACACTCGGCAAGAGCACAAGATCCCCCCATCTGTAATTACACCCCGCAATTCTGTAGTTGAATCCTGTCATATTGACATTAAACCGAGACACAGTATATTTATTTCAAAAGCTACACTTCAAAATAGACCACTAGTCACCCACTGGCCAAAATCCAGATAAATTTTTTTTAAATAAAGTTGCATTAAGTCAAGCCCTCATATAAACTTATAACAAATTAGTTAATAATGTAAGAATCCGTATAATGTTAAAAGAGTCATATTTTTTTTACAAAACCCTTAATCTCTTTATAAACCAAAATAAAAACTACAATGAGAACTATTGAAACTTTTATACAATATGGTGTATTTACTCTTTTCATAATAAAGTTTAATTAATTACTATTAGATCTCTATTTTACATAATCTCTAGTCAGATTACTAGATTTAAATACTCCATGTTTTTAAAATGTACATAGAGACTAATAAATTAAATAATGTAAGTGGACCAGATCAAATCAGTTCTAAATATAAGAATTAAAACAAAGTTAGTGCATAAATAATTACAAAACAGGAATTAAATCTATAATAATTTATCTTAACCCACCTCATAATTTATCTTTTATCTCTGACTTTCTATCACATCACTCATCTTATTTCACAACTTCTATTTCTCTCCAATTCAAAAAAAAAAAAAAAAAAAATGAAAAAAATAATATATCAACAAAACACACAAAAAAATTAACATCACATAAAAATATAAAAATTTTTTTTTACACCCCCCCAAAATTTTTTTTTTTTTTCTTTATTTTTTAAACAACAACAAAAAAAATTAACAAATTTTATTTTCCCCCCATTCAAAAAAAAAAAAAAAAAAAATCACAACTATAATATCTCAGCATAACACACATCAATCTTAACCTCGCCCAAAACACATCAATTTTTTAGACAGCAAGTACAGTCACTACCAAACCAAAGAAGATGTACTTGATTAGTTTTCAGAGACGTGCCCACACTAGATTAGATTTTGCCTCCGAACAAACCAAACCATATCCATAGACTAAGTGTAGTTAGATTAGTTCCGCTTAAGCCACCTAGCACGCCACAATCTCCTATATCGACAAGGATAAAATGCAATGCATGCGGAACGAACCTTCTTGCAACCGACGTAAACGACGGGGACGCCTTCGAGCAAACCAGTCTCAAAGAGCTCCTTGACGGTAACGGGTTTCTTGACCACCACAATCTTCTTCTGCTGAGGCGTATTCAATTCCGTAGTTTTGGTTAATTCCTGGGCAGAATTGGGGTCGTTGGGAGACTCCACCTCGGAGAGATTGAAAAGGGGGCCCTCGCGGCGAGAGTCTTCCGTTTTAATTTCTTCAGTTTTGAGTCTCTTGACTGCATCATTGGCGGAATTGAGAGGACGCTTGCGGCGAGTGTAGACGAGAAAACCGTTGACGCGGCAGTGCGGTGGAGCGGAAGTGTGGTTTTGAGAATGAGGAGAAAAATTGGGGGCGGAGTCCATGGGGAAAGGGAGAGAAATGGAGAGAATTAGAATGGAGAAAACATGGAAGAGAGAAGGTAGGGTTTTGGAGATAGCAGTGAGTGAAATGGATTGAGAAGATGAATGGGAGAAGGGTGAAGACGAGGGGTCCACGAATTTGACTCGCCCACTCCTCTACTCAGTAAATCAGTGACCACCTCAAAAAAGGGAAGCAATTGCTCATTCTCTGTGGAATTGCAAATGCTTCTTACTTCTATTCTTTCTTACTCTTTATTATTATATATATTTGTCTGTTTGTTTAAATATACTTTATGGTAAAAAATTGTAATTTTGGATTTTAATATTTTGAAATGCAATTTTGATTCTTACATTTTTAATTAGAGGCAATTTTGTTAGAGTTTTTAAATTTTTATTATTTTGAGAAATGGTGTATTGAGACTGGGAGAAAGGTGTTATACTCTAGCATTAACTTAATAATTAAAAACAGGTACTAAAATTGTGTAAGAAAATTGTAAAAAAAAAAAATAGACATTGAAATTATTGATTTTATAAAATATAATAACTGAACAATTGATAATTAAGTATTAAAAAATTGAAATTGTAAACAAAATTAGGGATTAAAATTGTTAATTTTGTAAAATGTGATAACTGAAGGTATAATTAAGTTTTTTATAATTTTAATTCTTTTAATTAGTTAATTAACGGGGAGAACTAGGAATTTTGTATTGGTTAACATTAATGTGAAACTATAACTGTTTAGCATGTTGTTATTTAGTTTTATACAATTAGTCTATCCTTTAAGTGAAACCATCAGATTTGACTTTCAAATCCAGTTTTCTGAATAATAAAAATATTGTTAGGGAAAGACTGTTGGCATTCCTCATACTTATTATTTCCATGTGTTCCCATCACTCTAATGTAAGGTTTTTGTATAAAAAATAAAAAATAATGAGAATTACAATATTTTTAAATAATTTTACGGACATAATTTTTCAAAAGACTAAAATTAGAGTTATTTTTTAAACATCAAATAATATTAAAATTGCTATTACTTTTTTATCCAAAAAGTGATTATAATTTAATTTTTTTTTCTTATACAAATTAAGAATATATGCTACATATTAATCATTTTACTAAAATAATCACATATTCTCAATATATACAATATTTTTATCCTTAAAAAATGTAATTTACTTAAAATAAAAAATGTAATGTTATTAAAAAAATTAATTAATTCAAAACTTTTAAAATATTTTTTTGTTTTTATTATTTTATTATTTCTCATGTGTTTTTTTTTCTCTGTTGTGCAATAGGGTGCCTGCTCTTCAGAATTTTAATGTTTATTTGTATATTTATTTTTAAATACCAATTTAACCCCTGATTGTATGGTAACTTAGAGTGATTATTAAAATTAATAAAATGACAAAGTAACTTCTAAATTTATTAATTATTAATTTAATCTAAAAGATTATAATTAATTATTACATCTATTATAATGATCTTTAAAACAGTAAGTTATATCAATAAATAGTCTTTGGAAAAAAAACTAATTGAGAATGAGAAGAGTTTCTTAAATTAAAAAAAAGTTTAAATGCAAATTTTACCCAACTATTAAAATTTTAAATCATTCTAAAGTTCTAAAATTTTACAATTTTTAAAAGCTTTATCATCAAATTCTAATTGCATTTGTCTCAAAAGTATAGTTGAATCCTTAAACTCTTTCTACAAATTTATAAAGTTAATAATTTATCCAACTTGTTTAATATAACCTTAAATGTTACATTTTATTCTACAAAAGATGTATTTTACATTTACAAAAATGTTATTTTTATCCTTCAATGCTAACATTAGTTGGTTTGAGATAGAAAAAAACGAGAAGGAAAGAAAAAAAGGGATTGAAAAATGAGGTCATTTAGATGGAGAGAAGATAAGTAAAAATGATTTTTAGAATAAAATTTCCATAAAATAGATTCGGAAACAATTTTTTTGGAACAAAATTTCTGAAATAAACTTTTTAAAATAAAAATTTCAAAATAAACTTTTTGGAACACATGAAAAGTATTTTGGAAAGAGCTTTCAACAATGATATTTTATTTGCTCTTCTTCTCCTCCTCTTCCTCTTTTTCTTTAGCAGTCCAGCAGCAGCAACGGAAATGGTGGGGGTGGTGAGGAAGGAAGTGGATGTGTCAATTCAGTCATTTCACTCAATTATGTGAGTACAGGTTAAAAAGGGGTGCAGGAAGTAATTTTCCTTTAACTTTTGGTTGAGTGTTTTTGGACCAAGCCATGTTGGGTAATATTTGTTTGGGCCTTGTGACCCACTGTCTTCAGTGTAATATTACCTTTCTATTTGCTACTCTCACTGTCTTGCATCTTCCTTATGCATCTTCCTTATTTGTGTTTAGTCCTAATCCGTATCCTTATTTGTGTTTAATCCGTAACATTGGAATAATCTTTCACACCTGTTTTTCTGCTTCATCTCCGCAATTGGTCCTTTTCCTCTCCTATCAGTTATTCATCATTCTCCATAAATTCTTTAGTTCTTCAATGTAGTCATAATTTTTCTCTGAGATCAACCCATGAACTGCTTATACACAATCATTTTTGTAGTACTACTTTACTAAAGCATGCCTAGTTCCATAGTGATAGAGGAACTCCTCTGCATCTCAACCAAATATCTCTTTGCTAGCCACTTTGTATTCTCCTCCACTACCTTAAATTACAACCAAATTATTTCCCATGTATCTCAATCTCAAGTATCCCATACCTCCCACTATCAAATTCTCCTTAAGGTTTTGTTTGGTTAAGGGAGTAGATTTGAGAGGATGGATTTGAAGGGATTTGAGTGGATTGTGTGTGGATGAGAGGGTTGTTTGGATTAATGGATGGATGGTAAGATTTGAATGGATTTGAGATGATTGATTATGAAAGTTTGGGATTGATTTGATAGATGTTATAGATTTGTTTTTATTTTTTTAATGATATATTTCTGAAATTACTAATTAACCCTTATGACATAAGATGGTAAAAAGTTAAAATGAATTAGATTAAATTGATTTTAATATAAAAAATATAGAAACTGAATTAACTAACTAGATATTTTTTAGTTGGTTGGTAATGATTTTAATTAATCCAACCCGTGAACATCTTTATTTTTGTGTGTTAATAATTTTATATTTAAAAGAAAATAAAAATATTTTTAAAATGAATAAAAATATTTTAAATAACATCTTCTCCCCTTAATTTCATCATATATATTGAATCAAATAAGGAGACGAAAATATTTTTTTTTTCTGATTTACTTCAATTAAACATTAAGTAAACATATTTTCATCGATAAAAAATAAAAAAGAAAAATAAATAGAAAACAATATAATATTTATAATATACTTTTATTATT
>Ga0099824_1009122_pt1 | contig 12344 bp, 8 predicted proteins | sample SiratrowhiteBW_FD_76837 | JGI IMG/M metagenome (GOLD analysis project Ga0099824, IMG submission 76837) | Root nodule microbial communities of legume samples collected from California, USA - Siratro white BW | ecosystem: Host-associated > Plants > Roots > Nodule | place: USA: California... | reverse complement strand
TATATATTTATTTATCTATTTATTTATATATATATATATATATTTATCTATTTATTTATATATATATATTAATATATTATAATAATTATATATAAAAATTATATTTTTAATGATCTTATTATTTATATCTTATTTTTATAATTATTTAATTTTATTATTGTTTTATAAATTAATTTTATTATTTAATTAAAAAGTAATGTAAAAAGTAACTTTCATTGCAAATCTTCGTATGTGAGAGTGAAAAGTTTACAGAAAGAAAGTTTTTCTTCGTTTTTTGTGAAATTCAATCTCGTTTTTCTCACTTCACCCTCTTTTCTTTGCTCAAATATTTCCATCGCTGAAACAAACAACTTCTAAGAGATTAAAAACACCATGAACAATAAGTACTATCATTTAAACGACAAAATAACATAAACAAAAATTAATCTCTTTATTCCATTTTTGTCCGTACGAGAGTTTCTTACTTGAGAAAAATCTATCAGAAAATAAATTTTATGCAGCAAATCAAAACATTTCTGTAACCTATCAAAAATAATTATCCTGATAGTTTTCAAAATGTTAAAATGCTCATGTCATATTACAAACGTTTCAACTCAAAAGGATAGTTGAAAACTCAACATACCATTCAACGTCATTGAATTATGAAGTTATTACATATCTCAATTAAATAAAACTACAATATAATCATTTATCAAGTTTCAAAATTCAATTAAATTTGATTTATTATTCTAACATTCCCCAAATTTAAGTCAAACTAACCATAGCTATTCAACATCAACTTTCTAATTTCACATAGGCATAAACCTAGTCATTTAAATTCATATTCAACTAAGTTCTTAAGTGTAACTCATTGAAAAAAAATTCATCAATAATAACTCCATTTACCTAAAAGTTACTTACACTCTAAATAATAATCATAAAGGGTTAGAGAGCACCAAATTCTAAAATCTTTGAATACATTTGAGTATATTTGATCCTTTTACACACCAACTATTGAAAGGCAGGATTTGATTTTAAAAGAGATAAGAATACGAGTGAAAAAATAAGAGAGATGAGAGATAAGGAGAATTAGAGGCATAAATCCTTTTTAATAAAAGAACAAAGAATGAAGAAGAAATAACTAGAAAAAAAATAATGTTAATGGTGTGGCCTGTTGGTTTTTCAACAAATAATAAAATGTTCCTAAGTAGTGTGAATGATATTACAAAGTTTTTTCTTTTAACAAGTACATTAAAAGACCATATTTATAAACTTTGAGTATATGATATGAACTTTTTTTCGTATTTAGTGTTCAACTCTTTTTTTACAAGCTCTTGAAAATATGACTAATATTAAAAATTCTTATCTTAATACTTTTTTTAAAAAAGAATTGTAATCATAATCTTATAAAATCTTTAGATAATATTACTATTATTCATTTTGATATTTATATTATTTCTTATTTAGAAGGTTTTTATATAAAGAAAAATATAATACTAAATAGAACTTTTATTTTGATACTATATATATTCATATGTATGATGTAATATATGATTTGATTTAACTATAATATAAAAATACGTTTCATATATGGGCACGTAAAATATGTTAGTATAATTTTTGTTCCATGTTATCATATATTTACAGAATAAAAAAACTATAAACACTAGTTTATGTATAACAGAAAATGATGTATAGTCATGCAAAGATATTTATTTAGAAGGTTCATTTATCAATAGAAATATGTGTGAGGGCACTTCGATTGATTTTCTTTATTAATTTCTTATAGTAGTTAGATGGTATTTTAAATTGTTAATATTAATTAACAACTAGGTGTATCAATATATTTCATTTAATTAATAAGTTCAAACTTAGTTATATTTTATTATCATCAAACACATACGGTTAGGATCCTTGAGTATGTTAAACTTTATGAGACTACAATACCGAGTCTTAACAAAATAATTATTAATTCTGAAAATATTGAATTATATGTAATATCTATCGAATTAGTACTATAAAGTATTAGGTGTTTGAAATTAAAATGCATACTAAATAACTTGTTAATTAAAATAATAATATCAGGTAAAATAAAACATTAGTTTTATTTTGAGATTTTTTATTGACAATTTGAGTTCATATTAATAATTAAAAAATCATTTAATTAATTTTAATGTTATCATTCATATGCAGATTAATAAAAGATATATTATTGAATGAATCATATATATATATATATATATATATATATATATATATAATACTATTAATATTCTGTTCATAATAACTCTATAACAACATAATTTATAGTTTTTATTATAAAGAATTAAATTATAACTAAATATTTTATTAAAACAACTGTGATATTAACTATAGAAATATAATAAAAATTATTTTATTATGAAACTAAAATTAGTTACATGTGTAATTTAAACTTGAACAACATTATTATGCTGATTTATACATTTCAACTCTTGATTTGTCTGTTTGATTAATGACACGGTGCCTTTACCTAGTTGGTCACCAATCCAAATCGTAAAACATTGAAACGAGAAAGAAGAGAATTGATAGTACTGAGAGTTTAAATAACGAGACGAAAATGTGGTGAATTTAGAAATTAAAAAAAAAGAATTTAAATAAAATTTCAAAATATTTAGAAACATATTTCAGTTAAAAAAAAGGTAAAAGTAGAAAGAGGGACAAAGAAGCCTAAATAAAATCACACATCATAAGTGGGCAAATTCCTTTCTACACCCCATCAATTCCTTCAAAATGAAGAAAGTACTCTCTAGACTAATATATCGTAGGTTTTTTTTTTTCTTTCCAGAAAGTAGATTTAAAAAAAAAAAATACGGAATGTTATTTCCAGAATATATATTTTTAAATAAGATTTTTGAACGTGTTTTCGAAAAATATTTTCTAGAATTGTAATCCAAATTGTGTTTTCTTAAACATGTTCTAAAAATCTTATTCCAAAACCTATTTTTGAATTACGTTTTTTAGAAATATGTTCTGGAAATTTTATTTTAGAATTTATTTTTGAAACATGTTCTTAGAAAATATGTTTTGAATATTTTATTCTGAAAGTTATTTTTAGAATGCTTTTATCCTGTTCATCGTTAGAGAAATGCGCCATCACCTTATCCAAAGAATGCTCTCAATCCACCATGGAAGCCGTTGTATCTGCACCTTCTCCTTTCAAATAAAAATAACATGGACAGGACGGTCATTTTGAAAATTTGATGGGGTGTGCAGGAAGCAATTGATGGGTCAGTAAGCAATTTCCTGATAAGTGTAATAAAAAGCCCAAAAGACCCAATTTGTTTGTTTGGGGACTGAAAATAATAGGACTTGGGCATATTGCAGTGTGACTTGGTGAGAGGATTTGGAGAGTAGAGTTGCAGAGAGAGAAAGAGGAACCTTCAATACTTGGGGTTTTCTTCCACTTCGGTATTTGTGCTCAATTTGAACTCATTGCTTAATAATTCAGGTAATTTCTACCCTCTTCAGATTCATCCATTTCCTTTTCGATTATTGCAAATGCCGTACGTAGGTTCCCGCTTTAATAATAACACCTTCAATGCTACTCCCTTGATCCTTTCAATTTCCTTGCAATTACTTTTCACTTTGCATCTCTTCAATTCTCCTTTTCCGATGTATTTTTCTAATTCCGTTTATTCCTCGTGTGCGGATTGCGACTAAATTAGCAATATATAGGTGACGCAATGATCAATGATTCAGTATAAGATGCGGATTTTGTTTGGTTGCTACTGTTATTGTTTAGTTAACTGTTGCATATTTTGGTTTAGAAATTATGAATAATGTTGCTGAAAGGCCACTTAATGGAGACGTAGAGGATGATGATGAAGATGATGGTGCAGACCTTGAAGCCTGGGAGAGAACTTACGCTGAAGATAGATCATGGGAGGCTTTGCAGGAGGATGAATCTGGACTTCTACGCCCCATTGATACCACAGCCATTTACCATGCTCAGTATCGCAGGCGCCTTCGTACCCTTGCTGCCACTGCGGCTACTGCACGAATTCAGAAGGGGCTTATACGATACCTGTACATTGTCGTTGACCTGTCTAAGGTATTTAATTATAGATTCTGTTTATGCTTCTGAGTCGTGTGACATGGAGTTGTGCTTTGATTACTTGGAAATTGGATTTTTAATGGAGGATGTGTGCTCATGATAAGTGCACTTTGTCGATAAAATTGGGAAAGATGAATTTACTTAGGTTTCTCGGATGGCATTTCTTCCAATATATAAACTGAAGTAGGTGTTCATAAGCGTGTCGCACTCACACTAGTGTTTCTATGAGGAGCTGTATGCCTAAAAAGTTGTTAAGAAACTTCTTATGAACTAACGAGTGTATTGTTCAACTTGTACTTGAGGTAATATTTGTGGTAACAGTAAAATTACTGGTGGAAATATATAATAAGAAATATAAAACAGAAATAAAATGTAGAAGATTGCAGTTACATGTATATCCTTTTAGTCTCATCTTGTATGTAATTCGGCTTCTGTTATCATGTGAAGGCAGCTTCAGAGAGAGACTTCCGACCAAGTAGGATGGCTGTGATTGGGAAACAGGTTGAGGTATTTATCAGGGAATTCTTTGATCAGAATCCGCTTAGTCACGTTGGTCTGGTGACTATAAAAGATGGGATTGCTAATTGCATAACAGAACTTGGTGGCAGTCCTGAGTCTCACATCAACGCTTTGATGGGTAAACTAGAATGCTCCGGTGATGCCTCCTTACAAAATGCACTAGAACTTGTTCTTGGATGTCTAAATCAAATCCCATCATATGGTCATCGAGAAGCTCTTATCTTATATTCGGCTCTCAGTACATGTGATCCTGGTGATCTCATGGAAACCATTCAAAAATGCAAAAAGAGTAAAATAAGGTGCTCTGTCATTGGTCTTGCTGCTGAAATGTTTGTATGTAAACATCTGTGCCAGGAAACTGGAGGGACTTATTCTGTTGCGCTAGATGAGGTTAGTTTATTGATTTTGAAGGAAAAAACTCATGTAGATGTAGTATCCTCTATATTTCAGCCTTAGTTTGAACAAGTACTTAAAACATCTCTGACTACCATTGAATTTGTTTGCATTTTCCGAATGTTTGTTTGTTCATGAATGTATTAATTCATATATTTATATTCATCTCGTGCAGTCCCACTTTAAAGAGTTGATCCTGGAGCATGCACCACCACCTCCTGCAATAGCAGAGTACGCCACTGCTAATTTAATTAGGATGGGTTTCCCACAACGATCAGCTGAGGGTTCTGTTGCAATATGCACATGTCATGAAGAGGCTAAGGCTGGAGGGGGATACACTTGTCCAAGGTGCAAAGTTCGTGTCTGTGAGCTTCCCACCGAATGTCGAATCTGTGGGTTGACCCTTATTTCTTCACCCCATTTGGCAAGGTCATACCATCATCTATTTCCTATTGTGATGTTTGATGAGGTCTCTCCATCGTCTCAAAATGACTCTAGCCACAGTTCTTCCAATACTTGTTTTGGTTGTCAACAAAGTCTTCTTAGTCAGGGTAAGTTTCTTCCTACATTTCCATTTCTGGCGCTGTACAAATTTATTTTGTTGGCCAACATATTATGTCTAATATATACTCATGTCATTGGATTTAAAGGTGAAAGGATGGTAAAGATTGCAAATAGGTCTGTAATTTAATAAGATTTTATCATCCAGATTTTATGAGTTCATTAATTGGTAATGGAAGTTGTTTGAGGTTTCAATCTGTTTAAACTGGTTTTGATATGTATTATCTTTAGAGGACCTAACCATAGTAAAAGAGATTAGCAATAGTCTTTGAGAGATGGGGTTGGCTTTTAATCTTTTCTACCCATCCAATCTTTAAAATTCAACACTACTTTGCAGCCTAAGCGGACTAAAGGAAAATATCATATTTGTGATAAACATCCCTATTAACCACCCAGAGCATTGAAAGTTGTAACACATTATGACCTGTAGAGTTCGGACCTCTGACTGTGGACGTTAAAGTTTTTTTAGACAGCAGATAAACTATTTATTGTGCAATACGCTTGATACAATGTGTCGAAATATATTTCTATCAACTATGATATTATTTGCATGATAATAGGGAATACTTTTTAACTTGACGCAAAAGGCTTGGCTTTCTTGTCATCATGTTGATGCATCTATGTTTCAAGCGAGAGTTGATGAAGTTATGTAATAGACCCCAGAATTTAAATAAGAACTACGGCTGCTTAAGGAACGTGTGGGCAATGTTAGATTCCAATAATGACGTGTATGTTTTAAGCTGTTATTAGAATACAATTACCAAAGAATTTGAAAATTTTGAATGAACATATGATTTTAAGTGGCTGCGGTCATATTTCGGGAACGAACATATGACAAAAAATACTGACTTCTTTTGGTTAAGGTATTTAAGCTTTGTGTGATATTTGATTGGTTTACTTACAGAAGCCTACTGCTTAAAATCTTCAGTTAAGGCTCTAAAATTCCTTGTCATTTTTCTCATTTCTTCCTAATAGATTGCATAGATAATATGTTCTTTCTCAATTTTCTTAAACCCCCCTCTATTAACTGTTAACACAGGAAACAAGCCTGGACTTTCTGTCATTTGCCCAAAATGCAAACAACAGTTTTGCCTTGATTGTGACATTTACATTCATGAGAGCTTACATAATTGCCCAGGCTGTGAGAGTTCCAGGCATTCTAAGTCTGTAACTGCTTCCCAATGATTGCCAGTCTTCTGCCGCGACTTAAAATGGCCATCTTAATGGTGTTCTATGTTTTCTGTGTATTGCCATATTGCATCCACCTACTGCACCATGAATTAGTCCGGTGCCAAGTGACTGACTAACATTATCATCCTCTCATTGATCACCATGGTTTGGCGGCCCTTGATGCCAGCCCTTGATCAGTAAATGCTTTTGCAGGACAGACAACAGAAGTGATATTATTTATACAAGGGTGAGATTAAACCAGCATCTGATAATTTTCCTTCTTTCCTTTGCTGGAAATTAAGGCACATGTATAATGTCTCCATTGCGTTTTTTTTAATCAGTGGGCTGACACAGTCATTCTTGCTGGCAGATAAATTTTGATCATTAAATTCAATTACCATTGCTAGCTGTGTATGAGATATTTACGAGTGTTTTGCTTAACAGTTTTTAACTTCTGATTTCAGCTAACATATTTCATTGCCGTGGTCGGAAATGTAGTTAGGCAGAATATTTGATTTTGAAAGAAAGATATACATTCTCATTTTTGCGGGGCCCATTCGAAATTTTTTCTAGGGAGTTAGTTTATTAGAGTTTATGACTTCTATAACCTTCATACTGTTTATTTAAGAAGTTTCGTAGTAAAATTTAGGATATAAACTCGATTAACCCTTATTAGATATAACATAAATGTTAAAGTGGCTTTTACAGTAACCCTAAATAAGAGGATTGTAAAATTCTAAATAAGAGGGAGGTATTATGCGTAATGCAGACACTAGGGGTGAGAGCCAGTAAGGTTGCCTGAACCCATTTCCATTTGATTTAAAGTGCATCATAATTTAATCTGCTAAAGTTTAAGAATTGTTGTTCTTATTTGCTCACTTTAGAATCTCATGTTAACTTTTCCCTTGGGTGTAATATGCTCGAACCTTTCATTTTAAAGTTCATTTTAAGAACATAAATGTAGTCTTGTATCCAATGTTTTTTTTCTTCCAATTAGTGCATTACACGTGGAGGGAAATGATTACAGTAATGATTATCTTGTAGAATCAGGAGAATGTGGAGGGAAATGAGTAATGATTATCTTGTAGAATCAGGAGAATGTGGAGGGAAATGAGATTATCCAATGGGTGGCGTTTCTGATTTTTCTGTTTGGTTTGGGCCATTGAAGTTTAATAGTAATGGGGCAATTGATTCCTGCACCCCCACATTTGCTTCTTGCACTCATCAGAATATGGGAATGGACATTTATAACCTTGTTAATTCTGGAAAACATTTTTTATACGGAAAACGTTTTGAAAAAAAAAAGAATGACTTACAAAAAATGTTTTTTTGAAGTCATTATGAAAAACGTTTTCTGAAATTATAATGTTCTTTTACATAAAACAGTTTTCGGAAGCAATTGTCTCCTCTACGAAAATCGTTTTAAGTAAATACTCATTCACGGCTCTATTTTTGGAAAATGTTTTCCGTAATACACAAACTTTTTATAGAAAATATTTTTAAGACATTTCATCCACCCCCACAATCTATTACTCGCAAAACAAAATACAGACTCTGCACCTTCTACACCAACTTTTACACAAGTTCATATGTCACTTACTTCCCACTCATTGTAAGAGAAGCTTTCTTTGCGGTACTTATTACCACGCTTGTCAGAAAACATCCATACCACTCAGCAACCACTCACTGCACTATTCTCCCTTACCTCCCTTTGAATATTCGGAAGAGGGTGTTTATGGTATTATTAATTTCTGATGGGTACAGCAAGTAAATGTGGGGATGCAGGAAGCAGTTGCTATAGTAATGTGACTTTGTTTGGATATTCTTTTAGCATTACTTATATGAAATGAAACAAGAATGATTTTGTTTGTAAATAAAATCAGTTATGTAAGTTAATTTGTAGAGAGTTTTGTTTTGTTTTTTTAATTACTTCCTAAAAAGTGTTTATTCAAGGATACCCTAAAACAGTAGCTCTCTAGTAATTTGGGTGTTTGGAGCTAATATTCATTTTGCAGATGTCATTTGCACCTTTCTGTTTTAGTAATTCACTTCTATTTGAAAACTTCCAGTTTTAAGAGTTAGAAAACTAACTTGCATATATTTATTAGAACTAAGATCTCAAGTAGATGGAGGAGGTCTGTGTGGTGTCTAAGTAGTGTTTTCAGGAATCCTTAAACATAATGGAAATTAGAAAGTGTGAACTGATTTTCTGAAAGGAACTATGTAAGAAATTATTTAAAAATTAGAAGGGTATCTAAGGAAGGATATTGGAAAAAAGAAGGTATATCTATGGACCAGGGAAGGTGTAAGAAATAAAAGGCCTTTCATTACCTCTAAGGGTCATGGTGACCTAATCCAGTGGGCACTGAACAACGTAATATTTCAACACTATAACTTTGCATATCATGCTGCCATAAATAAATGAAAAGTCTATTTGGGTGAATTAGATTTATTATAAAGTTTGATTAGTAATGTTGGAGGTACTTTTCTAAAGCTGAATTCTTATTCTTTAAGAAGAAAAGAATGAGCTTGCTAATGTCATAACTAAGAGCAGAAAAAGCATTCCCCTCCATCCACATATAAATGTTTTGTTCCTCTCAGATAATAGAAGTATATATCACTGTTAAAAAACAAACAACTGGTGGCAACTTATTTAGATTTGCCACACACACCTACATTTTAATACCATGCAGACCAGAAATACTAGAAAAAATATAATCCGGAGGAGTTCCTGCACAAACCAGAACCACCCAGAAACTGGGTCAAGGATCGTTCAAAATTGTGTTCGATTTGAATTTTATTTTTATTTCTTATTGTTCACCACTGATTTTTTAAGTTTTCCAAATGATGGTGAGAATGAGTTTTTTTTTCTTAAATAACTCTTCGTCTCTCAAATCTCAAAATAAATCATTTTATTCTCTTGAATTCAATATTTAAGGACTTAAAACATATTATTACTAATATATTATTTTAAATTTAAGAGATTGAATTTTTTAATTTAAAAATATAAAACCAAAATAACTTTAAATATCATGACTGAAAACACAACTATTTTTTTTCTTCTTTACTTTTAACTTCCAGTTAAATTAGAGTAAAAGGTAACTATTTTAGAGTTATGCATCATTATAGTAAAACTAAAATTACTAACTTTCCTTTTAGGAAAACAAATGTATTCTTTCTTCCTGCTTGTTTGATTTCACCTTCTCCAATTTTCGTGATTTCTGTAGCTAGAATACACTTTACTTTTTGGGATATTAAACATTATTGAACTATTAAATATTTTTCTTTTGAAGTTTGAGCTTTTTCGGTATCGATATTCTTCTTTTAAAAAGGGAATATTTTTTCATATAATACTTCAAATCAGGGAATAACACCAATAAACCACGTTAACATTATTTGTTGGTTTTTTTAAGTAGAAAAATTGTAAATATTTAATATTAATACATCATAAATAAATTCATATATAAAAAAAATTCAAAAATCACTTCTAATTCAACATTTTAAGACAATAAATTTGTAATTTTTCTTCTGTTTTATATTTTTCATTTATTATTAAATTTATAACATCTTTGTTGGAGAAGTATAACTTACACAACATGTTTGGAAAAAACTTATAATATCTCAAGTGAGAATAACAAAAACATAAAAAAAATAGTTTCTGCTAAAAAAATTGCATTTATTTCCTGTGTTATTATTTTAAATATAACCATCTCTCTTATAGTTTTAAAATAGATATTTATTCTACTTATGTTCAAAACAAATACACTCTCTCTTTTATTTTCAAAATATTTTTTAAGAAATAATATTCACATTCATTATCTTTTTAATAAGGCGACTTACCTCTATTATGCCATTTATAAAAATATTTTTCATAATTTTTTTAACTTTTAAATTTTATTTTTTTGTTTTTTGTAATACTTATTTAAATTTTAGACAATATATAATATTTTAAACAAAATAAGTAAAATAAATATCATTTTATTAAAATATAATAAAAGTGAATGTAATATAAAATGTATTTAAAAACAAGATAGGAGTATTGTTTTATTAAAATTATAATAAATATATTTTTTTTAAAAATCATATTATATATGAGTGTTATTTAATATAACCTCAATAAAAAATATAACTTTATCATGTTAAAATTACAATTTATATATAAATTAATTTGTACAAACTTCTCTACTTAAATTTTCCAATTCTTTTAACTTATACAAAAATCTATTCTAACTTATAAAACATGTATTCCTTTCAAGTTTATTTAAATATATCCTAACAAGGCAAAACAAAAAAAAAAAAAAAGTGTTTACTAAGGTGAAACTTTGATCTGCATATTCAAGTTAGAAGATAGTGACAGCAATGATTGCATTGATTTAGCAGAGGAAGTGAACCTGTGAGATATAAAACTGGTACATACATGGAAGTGCAGTTTGAGGTTGTGGAAGAAGAGTACTAAACCACAAAAAATGACAACCAACATAGGGCAATTAATTAAATGGGGTAATCACAGTCTGTAATAATCGAGAAAGCATACACAAACCAAGCACGTCTCCGACAAATCACCCCATGCAATATGCATTCTGTCTGCACTTTCTCTCAAACTCCTTCATCTCATTCAAACTTTAAACCACTCAACATTCTTCTTCTTATTATGATCATCATTAACTATTATTATTATTATCACAACTCATCAAATTCATGACCCCACTTGTCATACATAAATATTAAGCTTCATTACTGCTTCAAACTCCTCCTACATATATATATACAAACAACTAGGTCTATATATTATATAATATCTTATCCTTTGTATGATTTTTGCTATGTTCCAGTCCCCACTAGTACTACTTTTTGTCAGCCTCCTTTATGCACGCTTCTCTTTCGCGTGTTCTTTAGTGTTTATATATATATATATATATATATATATATATATATATATATATATATATATAAAAGAGAGAGGGATTCTAGGATACTATAAGAGCAGAAGAAAGTTATTGGTTTTGAATCAAAGATCAATGTATGTTACACAAGTTATAGTATACTTTTAAATATATTAAATATAGGTTGGTGAGACAACATAAAGTGAGAAGATTCATTTAATAAGAAATCTGTATTCAACTTTTATTATATTTGAATATCTATGAGACCAGACATATAGTGACAAAAGTAAAAATTACTAGTAAATATAAAGGAGAGACTGAAGAACAATAATGATTCACAAAGCTGATATAGCACACGCTTGACCTGAAACTTCTGTATCTCTACCGATGTATGTGTACATGTGGACGATGGAAAAAGGGTATTGTTGAAGGACTTATATATGCAGTGGTCAATTTATCTTTTCTGTTAGTGATTGTTTTGTTGATTTGCTTTACATTCATTTCTTACCAGCCAAGTTCATTCATTCATTTCGAAGTTTGCTAGCTAGCTAGCAGCAGCTGCTAAGTTTATTTATGACAGATTATGTAAAGTCTTCATTCTTTACTATAATATGATGTACATATACAGGCTTTTTTCAATTGTGCGTCTGTTTTTTTTTTTTTTTTCTTTCCAGCTTTTAGAATTCAGTTGGAACTAAATTTTATAAGCTATGTTTATCAAAAGTAAAATAAAGTTGTAAGCT